>OCPM01000074.1_pt1 | contig 79662 bp, 59 predicted proteins | sample 1476751 | NCBI WGS metagenome assembly OCPM01 (sample SAMEA2580198, study PRJEB22360) | human gut metagenome | biome: human gut; feature: human-associated habitat; material: faeces | place: Denmark | collected 2008/2010 | reverse complement strand
TGCCGGAGCCTGCTCTCGGAGTTGGAGGGGCCAGCCCCTGCGGCAGCTCCTGCGAAACAGGAAGCGGCAGCGCCGGCTCCGGCAGCAAAAGCTGAAGCCCCGGCAGCAGCACCGGCTGCGAAAGCGGAAGGCAAATCTGAATTTGCTGAAAACGACGCTTACGTTCACGCGACTCCGCTGATCCGCCGTCTGGCACGCGAATTTGGCGTTAACCTGGCGAAAGTGAAGGGCACTGGCCGTAAAGGTCGTATCCTGCGCGAAGACGTTCAGGCTTACGTGAAAGAAGCTATCAAACGTGCAGAAGCGGCTCCGGCGGCAACTGGCAGCGGTATCCCAGGCATGCTGCCGTGGCCTAAAGTGGACTTCAGCAAGTTTGGTGAAATCGAAGAAGTGGAACTGGGCCGCATCCAGAAAATCTCTGGTGCGAACCTGAGCCGTAACTGGGTGATGATCCCGCATGTTACTCACTTCGACAAAACCGATATCACCGAGCTGGAAGCGTTCCGTAAACAGCAGAACGAAGAAGCGGCGAAACGTAAGCTGGATGTGAAGATAACCCCAGTTGTCTTCATCATGAAAGCGGTTGCTGCAGCTCTTGAGCAGATGCCTCGCTTCAACAGTTCGCTGTCGGAAGACGGTCAGCGTCTGACCCTGAAGAAATACATCAACATCGGTGTGGCGGTGGATACCCCGAACGGTCTGGTTGTTCCGGTATTCAAAGACGTCAACAAGAAAGGCATCATCGAGCTGTCTCGCGAGCTGATGACTATTTCTAAGAAAGCGCGTGACGGTAAGCTGACTGCGGGCGAAATGCAGGGCGGTTGCTTCACCATCTCCAGCATCGGCGGCCTGGGTACTACCCACTTCGCGCCGATTGTGAACGCGCCGGAAGTGGCTATCCTCGGCGTTTCCAAGTCCGCGATGGAGCCGGTGTGGAATGGTAAAGAGTTCGTGCCGCGTCTGATGCTGCCGATTTCTCTCTCCTTCGACCACCGCGTGATCGACGGTGCTGATGGTGCCCGTTTCATTACCATCATTAACAACACGCTGTCTGACATTCGCCGTCTGGTGATGTAAGTAAAAGAGCCGGCCCAACGGCCGGCTTTTTTCTGGTAATCTCATGAATGTATTGAGGTTATTAGCGAATAGACAAATCGGTTGCCGTTTGTTGTTTAAAAATTGTTAACAATTTTGTAAAATACCGACGGATAGAACGACCCGGTGGTGGTTAGGGTATTACTTCACATACCCTATGGATTTCTGGGTGCAGCAAGGTAGCAAGCGCCAGAATCCCCAGGAGCTTACATAAGTAAGTGACTGGGGTGAGGGCGTGAAGCTAACGCCGCTGCGGCCTGAAAGACGACGGGTATGACCGCCGGAGATAAATATATAGAGGTCATGATGAGTACTGAAATCAAAACTCAGGTCGTGGTACTTGGGGCAGGCCCCGCAGGTTACTCCGCTGCCTTCCGTTGCGCTGATTTAGGTCTGGAAACCGTAATCGTAGAACGTTACAACACCCTTGGCGGTGTTTGCCTGAACGTCGGCTGTATCCCTTCTAAAGCACTGCTGCACGTAGCAAAAGTTATCGAAGAAGCCAAAGCGCTGGCTGAACACGGTATCGTCTTCGGCGAACCGAAAACCGATATCGACAAGATTCGTACCTGGAAAGAGAAAGTGATCAATCAGCTGACCGGTGGTCTGGCTGGTATGGCGAAAGGCCGCAAAGTCAAAGTGGTCAACGGTCTGGGTAAATTCACCGGGGCTAACACCCTGGAAGTTGAAGGTGAGAACGGCAAAACCGTGATCAACTTCGACAACGCGATCATTGCAGCGGGTTCTCGCCCGATCCAACTGCCGTTTATTCCGCATGAAGATCCGCGTATCTGGGACTCCACTGACGCGCTGGAACTGAAAGAAGTACCAGAACGCCTGCTGGTAATGGGTGGCGGTATCATCGGTCTGGAAATGGGGACCGTATACCACGCGCTGGGTTCACAGATTGACGTGGTTGAAATGTTCGACCAGGTTATCCCGGCAGCTGACAAAGACATCGTTAAAGTCTTCACCAAGCGTATCAGCAAGAAATTCAACCTGATGCTGGAAACCAAAGTTACCGCCGTTGAAGCGAAAGAAGACGGTATTTATGTGACGATGGAAGGCAAAAAAGCACCCGCTGAACCGCAGCGTTACGACGCCGTGCTGGTAGCGATTGGTCGTGTGCCGAACGGTAAAAACCTCGACGCAGGCAAAGCTGGCGTGGAAGTTGACGACCGTGGTTTCATCCGCGTTGACAAACAGCTGCGTACCAACGTACCGCACATCTTTGCTATCGGCGATATCGTCGGTCAGCCGATGCTGGCACATAAAGGTGTTCACGAAGGTCACGTTGCCGCTGAAGTTATCGCCGGTAAGAAACACTACTTCGATCCGAAAGTTATCCCGTCCATCGCCTATACCGAACCAGAAGTTGCATGGGTTGGTCTGACTGAGAAAGAAGCGAAAGAGAAAGGCATCAGCTATGAAACCGCCACCTTCCCGTGGGCTGCTTCTGGTCGTGCTATCGCTTCCGACTGCGCAGACGGTATGACCAAGCTGATTTTCGACAAAGAATCTCACCGTGTGATCGGTGGTGCGATTGTCGGTACTAACGGCGGCGAGCTGCTGGGTGAAATCGGCCTGGCAATCGAAATGGGTTGTGATGCTGAAGACATCGCACTGACCATCCATGCGCACCCGACTCTGCACGAGTCTGTGGGCCTGGCGGCAGAAGTGTTCGAAGGTAGCATTACCGACCTGCCGAACCCGAAAGCGAAGAAGAAGTAATTCTTCGTTTGCCGGGACATATGGCAATTAAAAAAGCGGCTAACCACGCCGCTTTTTTTACGTCTGTAATTTACCTTTCCAGTCGCCTTGCTCCGCGCTCAGAGAGACGTTCGCGTACTGCTGACCGTTGCTCGTTATTCAGCCTGACAGTATGGTCACTGTCGTTTAGACGTTGTGGGCGGCTCTCCTGAACTTTCTCCCGAAAAACCTGACGTTGCTCAGGTGATGCTGATTGAACACGCTGGCGGGCGTTATCACGTTGCTGTTGGTTCAGTGGGCGCTGCTGTACTTTTTCCTTAAACACCTGGCGCTGTTCGGGAGTTGCAGACTGAATACGCTCACGCGCTGCCTCTCTTCGCTGCTGGTTCTGCGGGTTAGTCTGCATTTTCTCGCGGACTGCCTGGCGCTGCTCAGGAGAGGCGGACTGAATACGCTCACGCGCTGCCTCTCTTCGCTGCTGGATCTGCGGGTTAGTCTGCATTTTCTCGCGGACTGCCTGGCGCTGCTCAGGAGAGGCCGACTGATAACGCTGACGAGCGGCGTCCTTTTGTTGCTGGGTCAGTGGTTGGCGACGGCTGAAGTCGCGGAAGTCGTCATAGCTCCCATAGTGTTCAGCTTCATTAAACCGCTGTGCCGCTGCCTGACGTTGGGTATCTCGCGTAATGACGGGGGCGGCGTGTGTTCGTTGCTGAAACTGACTTGCTGCCGCCTGACGCTGGCTGTCGCGTGTTGGAGCAGGTAACTGCGTGGCGCTCATGCCGCCGTTGACATCGGTTTGATGAAACCGCTTTGCCATATCCTGATCATGATAGGGCACACCATCACGGTAGTTTGGATTGTGCCGCCATGCCATATTCTTATCAGTAAGATGCTCACCGGTGATACGGTTGAAATTATTGACGTCGATATTGATGTTGTCGCCGTTGTGTTGCCAGTCATTACCGTCACGATGACCGCCATCGTGGTGATGATAATCATCATCGTCATGATGATGATGGTCATGATCGTCGTCATCCCAGTCGATGCTGCTGAATAGCGCGTACGTGGTAGCAACGCCCATGCTATAGCCGAATCCGCGCACAAAGCTGTCAACAAACGGTTCTCCGGCTGGTGGTGGCAGATAAACTGGCGGATAAGCGGTATTGGCCCAACTGCCGTAAACCACGTTTGGGTTGTAGTTCGGAATATAAACCACATCCGGATTGGCTGGCTCAATGGTTATTACGGTCGGTGCAGGTTCTGCGACGACGGGGCTGGACGTAGAAACGGTATTTGATTGTGTGACAGGGGCGTTGGCGGGCTGATTTACCGGTACGACTTTTTTCGTTGTCGTGATGATCTTTTGTTCAGTTGATGACTTCAGCGAGCCGGTTTGTTGCGCCAGTTGCCGCAATCGCTGTACCGAGTCCATCACGTCCTGCGGCTGCGCCAGAAAAGCATCGCCCAGGTTTTGCACCCATTGCGGGTTTTCGCCCATCAATGCCATCAATTGTGGAAAGGCCACCAGTGATTTAACGCTGGCGTCCCACGGCTGGTCAGATACCGCCTGAATAGCAGCATCGCCTTGTTTAAGTGGGTTATCGTGCGACCATTGTACTGCTTGCGCAACGTTTGCCGGATAGGTTGATGCCATTAACACTTGTGAAAGCAGAGCGTCGGGGTACAGCGCGACAGGCGCAACCCATTGATCTATTTGTGCAGTGTTGAATGCGGATTTGACGACGGCGGGTGTTACGGGAGGCGCGGAAACCGTTGCAGGAAGCGTAACCGCGGCAGCGTCAGACACAGCCAGTAGTGTCGATTGCGCTTCCACAGGCGCTTCCACTGTGCGGCTTTTTATATATAGCCCGGCAGAGGCGGCACAAAGCCCGGCACTGCAAATTAGCGCCAGCACATGGGGTTTAAACGGCAAAGTCATTTTCATAATTCGGATCTCAAGGAAATCGCAATGGTCGGCGAACTGCCACCCGCAGGTGCTGTGATTCCGAGTATAAAGAGGCGGTAGTTTAAATTTTGACTAATCTTGGGATTCGTTGAGAAAGGTGATTATCACCATGCGAATTAACGAGGTTTTTACGTAGGGAAACAATCTCTAGACTATCCTTAACGATTCAGCCACTTTTTTATGTTGCTTTTTTGTAAACAGATTAACACATCGTCAAAATCCTGCTATTCTGCCCGTTGCGGTACTGGGCATTTACCCTACAAACTGCTGTCTCACAGGAGCGTGAAGAGAATCGCCTGCCGCACTATGACAATGAGAGCGAGGAGAACCGTCGTGCTAGAAGAATACCGTAAGCACGTAGCTGAGCGTGCCGCTGAGGGGATTGCGCCCAAACCCCTGGATGCAAACCAAATGGCCGCGCTTGTAGAGCTGCTGAAAAACCCGCCCGCGGGCGAAGAAGAATTCCTGTTAGATCTGTTAACCAACCGTGTTCCCCCAGGCGTCGATGAAGCCGCCTATGTAAAAGCAGGCTTCCTGGCTGCTATCGCTAAAGACGAAGCCAAATCCCCACTGCTGACTCCGGAAAAAGCCATCGAACTGCTGGGCACCATGCAGGGTGGTTACAACATTCATCCGCTGATCGACGCGCTGGATGATGCCAAACTGGCACCGATCGCTGCCAAAGCACTTTCTCACACGCTGCTGATGTTCGATAACTTCTATGACGTAGAAGAGAAAGCCAAAGCAGGCAATGAATATGCTAAGCAGGTAATGCAGTCCTGGGCGGATGCCGAATGGTTCCTGAATCGCCCGGCGCTGGCTGAAAAACTGACCGTTACCGTCTTTAAAGTAACTGGCGAAACCAACACCGATGACCTCTCTCCGGCACCGGATGCGTGGTCACGCCCGGATATCCCACTGCACGCGCTGGCGATGCTGAAAAACGCCCGTGAAGGTATTGAGCCAGATCAGCCAGGCGTTGTTGGTCCGATTAAGCAAATCGAAGCTCTGCAGCAGAAAGGTTTCCCGCTGGCGTACGTCGGTGACGTTGTGGGTACCGGTTCTTCGCGTAAATCCGCCACGAACTCCGTTCTGTGGTTTATGGGCGATGATATTCCACATGTGCCGAACAAACGCGGCGGTGGTTTGTGCCTCGGCGGTAAAATTGCACCCATCTTCTTTAACACGATGGAAGACGCGGGTGCGCTGCCAATCGAAGTCGACGTCTCTAACCTGAACATGGGCGACGTAATTGACGTTTACCCGTACAAAGGTGAAGTGCGTAACCACGAAACCGGCGAACTGCTGGCGACCTTCGAACTGAAAACCGACGTGCTGATTGATGAAGTGCGTGCCGGTGGTCGTATTCCGCTGATTATCGGGCGTGGCCTGACCACCAAAGCGCGTGAAGCACTTGGTCTGCCGCACAGCGATGTGTTCCGTCAGGCGAAAGATGTCGCTGAGAGCGATCGCGGCTTCTCGCTGGCGCAGAAAATGGTAGGCCGTGCCTGCGGCGTGAAAGGCATTCGTCCGGGCGCGTACTGCGAACCGAAAATGACTTCTGTAGGTTCTCAGGACACCACCGGCCCGATGACCCGTGATGAACTGAAAGACCTGGCGTGCCTGGGCTTCTCGGCTGACCTGGTGATGCAGTCTTTCTGCCACACCGCGGCGTATCCGAAACCAGTTGACGTGAATACGCACCACACGCTGCCGGACTTCATTATGAACCGTGGCGGTGTGTCGCTGCGTCCGGGTGACGGCGTAATCCACTCCTGGCTGAACCGTATGCTGCTGCCGGATACCGTCGGTACGGGTGGTGACTCCCATACCCGTTTCCCGATCGGCATTTCTTTCCCGGCGGGTTCTGGTCTGGTGGCATTTGCAGCCGCAACAGGCGTAATGCCGCTGGATATGCCGGAATCCGTTCTGGTGCGCTTCAAAGGCAAAATGCAGCCGGGCATCACCCTGCGCGATCTGGTACACGCTATTCCGCTGTATGCGATCAAACAAGGTCTGCTGACTGTTGAGAAGAAAGGCAAGAAAAACATCTTCTCAGGTCGCATTCTGGAAATTGAAGGTCTGCCGGATCTGAAAGTTGAGCAGGCCTTTGAGCTGACCGATGCGTCCGCCGAGCGTTCTGCTGCCGGTTGTACCATCAAGCTGAACAAAGAACCGATCATCGAATACCTGAACTCTAACATCGTCCTGCTGAAGTGGATGATCGCGGAAGGTTACGGCGATCGTCGTACCCTGGAACGCCGTATTCAGGGCATGGAAAAATGGCTGGCGAATCCTGAGCTGCTGGAAGCCGATGCAGATGCGGAATACGCGGCAGTGATTGACATCGATCTGGCGGATATTAAAGAGCCAATCCTCTGTGCACCGAACGACCCGGACGACGCTCGTCCGCTGTCTGCGGTACAGGGCGAGAAGATCGACGAAGTGTTTATCGGTTCTTGCATGACTAACATCGGTCACTTCCGTGCCGCTGGTAAACTGCTGGATGCGCACAAAGGTCAGTTGCCGACCCGCCTGTGGGTGGCACCGCCAACCCGTATGGACGCCGCGCAGTTGACCGAAGAAGGCTACTACAGCGTCTTCGGTAAGAGCGGTGCGCGTATTGAGATCCCTGGCTGTTCCCTGTGTATGGGTAACCAGGCGCGTGTGGCGGACGGTGCAACGGTGGTTTCCACCTCTACCCGTAACTTCCCGAACCGTCTGGGTACAGGTGCGAACGTCTTCCTGGCTTCTGCGGAACTGGCTGCTGTTGCGGCGCTGATTGGCAAACTGCCGACGCCGGAAGAGTACCAGACCTACGTGGCGCAGGTGGATAAAACCGCCGTTGATACTTACCGTTATCTGAACTTCAACCAGCTTTCTCAGTACACCGAAAAAGCGGACGGGGTGATTTTCCAGACTGCGGTGTAACAGCCTGAAAATAGCTCAGGTGTTCTCCTGAATACCTGACAAGCAGCACTTCTTTAAACCCCCTTTCTGCTCAAGGAAAGGGGGTTTATTTTTATTCCTTATTCTTTTCCACCTTTTAATCTTGCATAGTGCTGCGATAATTAAACCTAAGGTGCAATGCAGTAATGGCGCATTGCCGGGAGCAGAGGAACACACTATGGATTACGAATTTCTGCGTGATATTACCGGAGTGGTAAAGGTGCGTATGTCCATGGGGCATGAAGTGGTCGGGCACTGGTTTAACGAAGAGGTGAAAGAAAACCTGGCCTTGCTTGATGAAGTGGAAGACGCCGCGCGCACGCTCAAAGGTAGCGAACGTTCCTGGCAGCGGGCAGGGCATGAGTACACGCTATGGATGGACGGTGAAGAGGTGATGGTTCGCGCCAATCAACTGGAATTCGCTGGCGATGAAATGGAAGAGGGGATGAACTACTACGACGAAGAAAGCCTGTCGCTATGCGGCGTTGAGGATTTTCTGCAGGTGGTGGCGGCTTACCGTAATTTCGTGCAGCAGAAGTAAATAAATCTGGCGGAGCCTGGGAGCTCCGCCAGAGCCGTTAAACGGCTGGCATATTGCGCCCGTAATAAATCTCACGCATTTCTTTCCACAGCGCAGCGGTAATTTCCTGGCGCTCGCTGTCGGTTAAATCTTCCGGTTTGGTGTGGAACATGTAGTGCTTAAGGTCGAACTCTTTAAGCAACATCTTGGTATGGAAGATATTTTCCTGATAGACGTTTACATCCACCATGTCATACAGCGCCTTCATATCGTCAGACATAAAGTTCTGAATCGAATTAATCTCATGGTCGATAAAGTGCTTCATACCGTTAATGTCGCGGGTAAAACCGCGCACGCGATAATCAATGGTTACGATATCGGACTCAAGCTGGTGGATCAGGTAATTCAGCGCCTTCAGCGGAGAAATCACGCCGCAGGTAGAGACTTCAATATCGGCGCGGAAGGTACATAAACCGCCTTCAGGATGGCTTTCCGGGTAGGTATGTACGCAAATATGACTTTTATCGAGATGGGCAACCACCGTTTCTGGCAGCGGACCGGGGTGTTCTGTTTTGTCGATGAGTTTCGGGTCAACCGGTTCTTCACTCACCAGAATAGTGACGCTGGCACCCTGTGGTTCGTAATCCTGGCGGGCGATGTTAAGAATATTGGCCCCGATAATGGAACAGGTTTCTGACAGGATTTCGGTCAAACGGTTGGCATTATAGAGTTCATCGATATAAGCAATATAACCGTCGCGTTCTTCGGCAGTTTTGGCGTAGCAGATATCGTAAATACAAAAACTCAGACTTTTGGTCAGATTATTAAAGCCATGCAGTTTCAGTTTTTTCAATTTCTTATCTTCTCCTTAGGACGGCTGTGAAGCCAGTGCGTCTTGCAGATACTGGGGTAAGGCAAAAGCTGCCGTATGGACTGCCGGATTGTAATAACGGCATTTCAGGCCAGAAGCGAGAAAACGCGCCTGAATAATTTCGGTTGAGAGATGGCGTAAGGCGTCGTTATCTGTCGCCCATGCAAAGGTCATGATGCCGCCGTAATAGGTCGGGATCGCCGCCTGATAAAAGCCAACGTCGCTGAAGTAATGGCTGAGTTTGCGATGACTGTCGATAGCCTCTTCCTGCTGTAAAAAGCAGACGCCGTTTTGTGCGACGAAGATACCGCCAGGATTCAGGCAACGTTTGCAGCCTTCATAAAATGCTGAGGTGAACAGACTTTCGCCGGGACCGATAGGATCGGTGCAGTCGGAGATAATGACATCAAAGGTCTGGCTGGTTTGATTAACGAAATTGACGCCATCGTCGATCACCAGTTTAAAGCGCGGATCGTCGTAGCTACCGGCGTTATGGTTGGGTAGATACTGACGGCAGAACGACACGACACCCGCATCGATTTCCACCATCGTGATTGACTCAACGTTTTTATGTCGGGTTACTTCACGCAGCATGGCACCGTCGCCGCCGCCGATAATCAGCACATGTTTCGCGTGACCGTGGGCCAGTAGCGGAACATGGGTCATCATCTCATGATAGATAAACTCGTCGCGCTCGGTGGTTTGTACTACGCCATCCAGCGCCATTACGCGGCCAAATGCGGCGTTCTCAAAAATGATCAGATCCTGGTGATCGGTCTTTTCATGATACAGAACGTTATCTACCGCAAAGTACTGCCCAAACTGGTCGTGTAGCGTTTCATGCCACTGTTTTTTTTCGGCCATGGGTTGATACCTCCTTTGTTAACACCAGTAAAAAAAGGGCGCAACATAATAGCTAACATTGACCGCGGATGCACGGTCAATATTTCTACAAAAAGGTATCAGGGATTATTTGACGTAGGCAAGCAGGCTTAAGGAATCGCGAGCCAGGGCTTTGCACTTTTTAGCGACGGGAATGCCAATGCCGCTGAGATCGCGGTAGCTGTCTTCACCGAGGGCTTTCATGTCGAAGGTGTCGTAATTACTGAGATCCCACTGGTTTTGCTGGGCGAAAAAGACCAGTGCGCGACGAATTTGCCCGTTAGGTAAGTTCTGGTAACCACAATCGTTCTTCAGAAAGACAAAAACTGCCGTTAAATCGGCCATATCTTCGGCTTCAGACTCGCTGAGCGCGTAACTGTTTGCGCAGACGGCCATCAGGCTGCCGAATAACACTGTTCTGAAAAACGTCTTCATTGCTTCTACCAGGGGCTTAAAGAAGATAAACGTTAGCACACTGCGAGCGAGGCGACGACCATTATTGTCGATTAAATTGTGTCTGCGGCTTGACCTTCCCGTAAGGGGAAGGACTATGCTCAACGTTTGATTTTGTTTCACCTGCTTAAGAATAAGGAAATAACTATGCAACGTCGTGATTTCTTAAAATATTCCGTCGCGCTGGGCGTGGCTTCGGCTTTGCCGCTGTGGAGCCGCGCAGTATTTGCGGCAGAACGCCCAACGTTACCGATCCCTGATTTGCTCACGACCGATGCCCGTAATCGCATTCAGTTAACTATTGGCGCAGGCCAGTCCACCTTTAGCGGGAAAACCGCAACTACCTGGGGCTATAACGGCAATCTGCTGGGGCCGGCGGTGAAATTACAGCGCGGCAAAGCAGTAACGGTTGATATCTATAACCAACTGACGGAAGAGACGACGTTGCACTGGCACGGGCTGGAAGTACCGGGTGAAGTGGACGGCGGCCCGCAGGGAATTATTCCGCCAGGTGGCAAGCGCTCGGTGACGTTGAACGTTGATCAACCTGCCGCTACCTGCTGGTTCCATCCGCATCAGCACGGCAAGACCGGACGTCAGGTGGCGATAGGGCTGGCTGGTTTGGTGGTGATTGAAGATGACGAGATCCTGAAATTAATGCTGCCAAAACAGTGGGGTATCGATGATGTTCCGGTGATCGTTCAGGATAAGAAATTTAGCGCTGACGGGCAGATTGATTATCAACTGGATGTGATGACCGCCGCCGTGGGCTGGTTTGGCGATACGTTGCTGACCAACGGTGCAATCTACCCACAACACGCTGCCCCGCGTGGTTGGCTGCGCCTGCGTTTGCTCAATGGCTGTAACGCCCGCTCGCTCAATTTCGCCACCAGCGACAATCGCCCGCTTTATGTGATTGCCAGCGACGGTGGTCTGCTACCTGAACCGGTGAAGGTGAGCGAACTGCCGGTGCTGATGGGCGAGCGTTTTGAAGTGCTGGTGGAGGTTAACGACAACAAACCCTTTGACCTGGTGACGCTGCCGGTCAGCCAGATGGGGATGGCGATTGCACCGTTTGACAAGCCGCATCCGGTAATGCGGATTCAGCCGATTGCTATTAGTGCCTCCGGTGCTTTGCCAGACACATTAAGTAGCCTGCCTGCGTTACCTTCGCTGGAAGGGCTGACGGTACGCAAGCTGCAACTTTCTATGGACCCGATGCTCGATATGATGGGGATGCAGATGCTAATGGAGAAATATGGCGATCAGGCGATGGCCGGAATGGATCACAGCCAGATGATGGGCCATATGGGGCACGGCAATATGAATCATATGAACCACGGCGGGAAGTTCGATTTCCACCATGCCAATAAAATCAACGGTCAGGCGTTTGATATGAACAAGCCGATGTTTGCGGCGGCGAAAGGGCAATACGAACGTTGGGTTATCTCTGGCGTGGGCGACATGATGCTGCATCCGTTCCATATCCACGGTACGCAGTTCCGTATCTTGTCAGAAAATGGCAAACCGCCAGCGACTCATCGCGCGGGCTGGAAAGATACCGTTAAGGTAGAAGGTAATGTCAGCGAAGTGCTGGTGAAGTTTAATCACGAGGCACCGAAAGAACATGCTTATATGGCGCACTGCCATCTGCTGGAGCATGAAGATACGGGGATGATGTTAGGGTTTACGGTATAAAAAGACCGTATTCGGAAATATGCCCGGATCTCTCCGGGCATTATGGTTACTTCACATCATCCGGCAGCGCATAAGCCACAATATAGTCGCCCATCTTCGTACCAAATGAACCGTGACCGCCTGCGGAGATCACCACATACTGCTTACCATTCACTTCATAGGTCATTGGCGTAGCCTGACCACCCGCTGGTAAACGACCCTGCCACAGTTTTTCACCGTTGCTCATGTTGTAAGCGCGCAGGTAGTTGTCTGCCGTAGCGGCGATAAACAGCACGTTACCCGCCGTGGAGATTGGCCCGCCCAGCATCGGCATCCCCATATTGAACGGCACCGGAACCGGCATCGGGAACGGCATACTGTCCTGCGGAGTACCAATGCGTTTCTTCCACACCACTTCGTTGGTTTTCAGATCCAGCGCCGAAATATAGCCCCATGCTGGCTGTTTACACGGCAGACCAAAAGGTGAGAGGAACGGATTGAGCGTGACGCCATACGGTACACCGTACTGCGGCTGAATGCCGGATTCCGTACCCGTGCCTTTGGCGTCTTTCGGCTGCTCCATCGGGTTACCAGGACCGCGTGGGATCAGTTTCGAAACAAACGGCAGTGCCATTGGGTTGGCAATTGCCACTTCACGATTCGGATCAACGGAAATCCCGCCCCATTCGAACATCCCCAGGTTACCAGGGAAGACCAGCGTACCCTGTTCAGATGGCGGGGTGAAAATGCCTTCATAGCGCATCTGGTGGAACATCACGCGGCACACCAGCTGGTCAAACATGGTGGCTCCCCACATATCCGCACCGCTTAAATCTTTCGTCGGACGGAAGCTCAGTTCAGAGAACGGTTGGGTCGGGGTGACGTAATCGCCTTTCGCTGCACCTTGGGGAACCGGTTTTTCCGGGGCCGGAACCACCAGTTCACCATTACGACGATCGAGCACAAAAATGTTGCCGGTTTTCGCTGGAGCATAAATGACCGGAACCTTTTGACCGTTAACGGTGATGTCCGCCAGCGTCGGCTGTGCCGGAAGATCCATATCCCACAGGTCGTGGTGAACGGTCTGGTAGCTCCACGCCAGTTTCCCGGTAGTGGCATTCAGCGCCAGAATCGAGCTGGCATAACGTTCCTGTTCCGGTGTGCGATTACCGCCCCAGATATCCGGCGTGGTCACGCCCATCGGCAGATACACCAGATCCAGCTTCGCATCATAGGCCGCTGGTGCCCACGAGTTTGGCGAGTTAAAGGTAAAGGTGTGTTCGTCAGACGGGATTGCGTTAGGATCTTTCGCACCAGGATCAAAAGCCCACAACAGCTCCCCGGTGTTGACATCAAAACCACGGATCACGCCAGACGTTTCGCGGGTTGAGAAGTTGTCGGTGACTGAACCGGCCATCACGATGGTTTTATCGGTGATAATCGGCGGCGAAGTCGGCTCATACAGACCCGGCTTGGTGTCCGGCATATTGCTTTGCAGATTGAGCACGCCTTTATTAGCGAAGGTTTCGCACAGCTTGCCGTTTTCAGCGTTAATCGCAATCAGACGACCATCATTCACCGGAAGAATGATACGACGCGGGCAATCCGCCATCACTTCTGGCGAGGCAGTTTCTGCTTTGGCTTCATGATAAGAGACGCCACGACAGGTTACATGCTGGAAGGACTCGTTGGTTTTCAGCTCAGGATCGTAATGCCATTTCTCTTTACCGCTGGCGGCATCGAGCGCAAACAGGCGCTGGTGCGCGGTACACAGGTAAAGGGTGTCGCCCACTTTAATTGGCGTCACTTCATTGGTGATTTCACCCGGATCGTTCGGCTGCTTCACATCGCCAGTACGGAACACCCAGGCTTCTTTCAGCTTGTGAACGTTATCGGCGTTAATTTGTTTCAGAGGTGAAAAGCGTTGACCTTCCTGATTACGACCATAGGCAGGCCAGTCCTGATCGGCAACGGGGGAGATTGCTTCGGCAGGTGTGGCATCGGCGCTTAAGGTGCCGTTGATTTCCTGCGGATCGTTAAATCCCGCCCAGGTGAGGATTCCGCCACTAATCAGCAACGCCACCACCAGAGCGGCAACTGCGCCGCTGGCAGGAATGACCAGGCGACGCCAGACAAACGGCAGGATCAGCCAGATGCCGAAGAAGACCAGAATGTCGCTGCGCGGAGTCAGCGCCCAGAAGTCGAAACCAACTTCCCAGACGCCCCAAATCATGGTGCCGAGCAGCAGGGCGGCGTATAGCCAAAGCGCGGCGCGTTTACTGCGCCACAGCATCCAGGCGACGCCGAGCATCACAAGGCCAGCGATAGGGTAGTACCAGGAGCCGCCAATCGCGACCAGCCAGCCTCCGCCAATGAGTAGATACAGCCCGCAAAGCGCTGCAAAAAGGGCTGTTAGCGTGACGAGTAATCGTCGCGAGCCTGTATTGTTAATTGCCATAAAGAGACACCATTTCAATTCATTAATATTTTAGTAGCAATTAATTATAGGTTTTAACATGTGTGATCGTCATCACAATTCGAGCTTTATTAACAGATTCCGCGAATGAATAGTTTTACTGGTATACTGCGTGTCTTGCGCTTTGTTGCGGTGCCAAAACCTGCCCGTGCGAAGTGATTTGTTTTTAAATCATATGGTTAGAGATATGAAACATACTGTAGAAGTAATGATCCCCGAAGCGGAGATTAAAGCGCGTATCGCCGAACTGGGTCGTCAGATTACTGAGCGTTACAAAGACAGCGGCAGCGATATGGTGCTGGTGGGTCTGCTGCGTGGCTCATTTATGTTTATGGCGGACCTGTGTCGTGAAGTTCAGGTATCTCATGAAGTCGATTTTATGACCGCCTCCAGCTACGGTAGCGGCATGTCCACCACCCGTGATGTGAAAATCCTCAAAGATCTGGATGAAGATATCCGTGGCAAGGACGTGCTGATTGTTGAAGATATCATCGACTCGGGTAATACACTGTCGAAAGTGCGTGAGATCTTAAGCCTGCGCGAACCGAAGTCGTTGGCGATTTGTACGCTGCTGGATAAACCGTCCCGTCGTGAAGTGAACGTCCCGGTAGAATTCATCGGTTTCTCGATCCCGGATGAGTTTGTGGTGGGTTACGGCATTGATTACGCACAGCGTTACCGTCATCTGCCGTATATCGGCAAAGTGATTCTGCTGGACGAGTAAGTGTGAAGTTGCCGGATGTGTTGCATCCGGCATGGCATTTTTATTTGTGGTTGGCGTGTTTCAGCTTGAGATTGGAAATCCCGTGACGGTAACGTTGCTCAAGAGTTTCGCGGTTGGTCGCTGTGACATCCAGATCACGCAGCAAGCCGTCGTGAATGCCGTAGGCCCAGCCGTGAATGGTGACTTTCTGCCCGCGTTTCCACGCTGATTGCATAATGGTGGAGTGGCCCAGGTTATACACCTGTTCCATGACGTTCAGTTCACACAAGGTATCCAGACGGCGCTCTTGCGGCATTTCGCCGAGCAATGAGCTATGTTTGAACCAGATATCGCGGATATGCAGCAGCCAGTTGTTGATAAGCCCCAGTTCCGGGTTTTCAACTGCGGCTTGTACGCCGCCGCAACCGTAGTGACCACAGATAATAATGTGTTCAACTTCGAGTACATCCACTGCATACTGAACCACGGAAAGGCAGTTCAGGTCGGTGTGAATGACCAGGTTAGCAACATTACGGTGAACAAAGAGTTCGCCCGGCTCAAGACCGGTTAAACGTTCTGCAGGAACGCGACTGTCGGAACATCCAATCCATAGAAAGCGCGGTTTTTGCGCTTGTGCCAGTTTCTCAAAAAACCCGGGATCCTCTTCCACCAGCATTTTTGACCATAGTGCATTGTTGCTGATGAGTGTATCTATGTCTTTCATGGAGGTTAACGACCTGTAACCAAATAATTACGTTTGGCTAATATAGGGCAACTCCGGGACGATTTAAACCACAGATAAAGTGTAAGAACGTAAGGTAAGTAAAAATTTATGACCATTGCACTGGAACTTCAACAGCTTAAAAAAACCTATCCAGGCGGCGTTCAGGCGCTTCGTGGAATAGATTTGCAGGTCGAAGCGGGTGATTTTTATGCGCTTCTCGGGCCGAACGGGGCCGGGAAATCGACCACTATCGGTATTATCAGCTCTCTGGTAAATAAAACCTCCGGGCGGGTCAGCGTATTTGGTTACGATCTCGAGAAGGATGTCGTGAACGCTAAACGTCAGTTGGGACTGGTTCCGCAGGAATTTAACTTCAACCCGTTTGAAACCGTGCAGCAAATTGTGGTGAATCAGGCAGGGTACTACGGTGTGGAGCGCAAAGAAGCGTATATCCGCAGCGAAAAGTATCTTAAGCAGCTCGATCTATGGGGGAAACGCAACGAACGTGCGCGTATGTTATCGGGCGGGATGAAACGCCGTTTAATGATTGCCCGTGCGTTAATGCATGAACCTAAACTACTGATTCTCGACGAGCCAACGGCAGGCGTGGATATTGAACTTCGCCGCTCAATGTGGGGCTTTTTGAAGGATTTAAACGACAAAGGCACCACCATCATTCTCACCACACACTACCTGGAAGAAGCAGAAATGCTGTGCCGCAATATCGGCATTATTCAACACGGTGAGCTGGTGGAAAATACCTCGATGAAGGCGCTGCTGGCGAAGCTGAAATCAGAAACATTTATTCTCGATCTCGCACCGAAAAGCCCGTTACCGAAGCTCGATGGCTATCAGTATCGACTGGTCGATACCGCGACGCTGGAAGTTGAAGTGCTGCGTGAGCAGGGGATCAACAGCGTATTTACGCAGTTAAGTGAGCAGGGCATTCAGGTATTAAGTATGCGTAACAAAGCTAACCGTCTGGAAGAGCTGTTTGTTTCACTGGTTAATGAAAAACAAGGAGAGCGCGCATGATGCATCTTTACTGGGTGGCGCTAAAAAGCATCTGGGCGAAAGAGATCCATCGCTTTATGCGTATCTGGGTGCAGACGCTGGTGCCGCCAGTCATCACCATGACCCTTTACTTTATTATCTTCGGTAACCTGATTGGTTCGCGTATTGGCGATATGCATGGCTTCAGCTACATGCAGTTCATCGTACCGGGGCTGATCATGATGTCGGTGATCACCAACGCCTACGCTAACGTCGCGTCATCATTTTTTGGTGCCAAGTTTCAGCGTAATATTGAAGAGCTGCTGGTAGCGCCGGTTCCGACTCACGTCATTATTGCCGGATATGTCGGCGGTGGCGTGGCGCGTGGTCTGTTTGTTGGCATTCTGGTGACGGCAATTTCACTGTTTTTTGTGCCGTTTCAGGTGCATTCGTGGGTATTTGTCGCTTTAACGCTGGTGCTCACGGCGGTGTTGTTCTCCCTTGCGGGTTTGCTGAACGGCGTGTTTGCCAAAACGTTCGATGACATCAGCCTGGTGCCAACCTTTGTGTTAACGCCACTTACGTATTTGGGCGGGGTCTTTTACTCACTGACTTTGTTGCCGCCGTTCTGGCAAGGGCTGTCGCATCTGAACCCAATCGTTTATATGATCAGTGGTTTCCGCTACGGCTTCCTCGGTATCAATGATGTTCCGCTGGTCACTACCTTCGGTGTACTGGTGGTCTTTATTGTGGCGTTTTATTTGATCTGTTGGTCGCTGATCCAACGTGGACGTGGTTTGCGTAGCTAAGGCTATTTCCTCTCCTCTGGATTTGGGGGAGAGGAGTTTTGACGGCTATCACCCTTTATCAACAATGGTCAGGGTAGACTGATTTTCGGCTAAGGAGGAAGGCGATGTTAGGTTGGGTAATTACCTGTCACGATGACCGTGCGCAAGAGATACTGGATGCGCTGGAGAAAAAACATGGGGCACTTCTTCAGTGCCGGGCCGTGAATTTCTGGCGCGGATTAAGCTCTAATATGCTCAGCCGCATGATGTGCGATGCTCTGCATGAAGCGGACTCTGGTGAAGGTGTCATCTTCTTAACCGATATAGCCGGAGCGCCGCCGTACCGCGTGGCTTCATTATTAAGCCACAAACACTCCCGTTGCGAAGTGATTTCTGGCGTCACGTTACCGTTAATTGAGCAGATGCTGGTCTACCGTGAAACGTTATCCAGCGCAGAGTTTCGCGAGCGTATTGTCGAACTGGGTGCGCCGGAGGTGAGTAGTCTTTGGCACCAGCAACAAAAAAATCCGCCTTTCGTCCTCAAACATAATTTGTATGAGTATTAACCCGCGATTCTGATGACGCTTTTGCTACAATAAAAGCGTTGTTTCACCCTCGGTTATTTTTTCATGTACAAACAAGCTGTTATTCTCCTGCTGATGCTGTTTACCGCAAGTGTCAGTGCCGCGTTACCTGCCCGTTATATGCAAACCATCGAAAATGCTGCGGTCTGGGCGCAAATTGGCGACAAGATGGTGACCGTGGGGAATATTCGGGCCGGACAAATCATTGCCGTGGAGCCCACTGCCGCAAGTTATTACGCATTTAATTTTGGCTTTGGTAAAGGGTTTATCGATAAAGGGCATCTCGAGCCGGTTCAGGGGCGACAAAAAGTTGAAGATGGTTTGGGTGACCTCAACAAGCCGCTGAGTAATCAGAACTTAATAACCTGGAAAGATACGCCGGTCTACAACGCGCCGAGTGCGGGCAGTGCGCCGTTTGGGGTACTGGCGGACAATTTGCGCTACCCAATTTTGCATAAACTGAAAGACAGGTTAAATCAAACCTGGTATCAGGTCCGTATTGGCGATCGACTGGCCTATATCAGTGCGCTGGATGCCCAACCCGATAATGGCCTGCCGGTGCTAACCTATCACCATATTCTGCGCGACGAAGAAAACACCCGTTTTCGCCATACTTCGACGACCACCTCGGTACGCGCTTTCAATAACCAGATGGCCTGGCTGCGCGACAGGGGATACGCGACACTGAGCATGGCGCAACTGGAAGGTTACGTGAAGAATAAGATCAATCTCCCTGCGCGAGCGGTGGTGATTACCTTTGATGATGGCCTAAAGTCGGTGAGCCGCTATGCGTATCCTGTGTTGAAACAATATGGTATGAAGGCGACGGCGTTTATTGTTACCTCGCGCATCAAACGTCACCCGCAGAAGTGGGACCCAAAATCGCTGCAATTTATGAGCGTTTCTGAACTTAACGAAATTCGCGATGTATTTGATTTCCAGTCACATACCCATTTTTTGCATCGGGTGGATGGTTATCGCCGACCCATATTACTGAGCCGTAGTGAGCACAATATTCTGTTTGATTTTGCACGTTCACGCCGCGCTCTGGCGCAATTTAATCCGCATGTCTGGTATCTTTCGTATCCGTTTGGCGGATTTAATGACAAAGCCGTGAAGGCAGCAAAAGAAGCCGGATTTCACCTGGCGGTGACAACCATGAAAGGCAAAGTAAAACCGGGGGATAATCCGTTGTTACTAAAACGACTTTATATCTTAAGAACGGATTCGCTGGAGACGATGTCGCGGCTGGTGAGTAACCAGCCGCAGGGGTGATTATCAGGCAACCTGTACCGGAATCGCTTTCGCGGTACGTTTCATTTCGTTGTCGCCTTCAAAATAGGCGACGTTGGGCCGCCAGGTGCGAGCTTCTTCATCTGGCATGGTAACGAAGCTGGCGATGATGACAATATCGCCGACGCTGGCGCAGTGGGCCGCCGCACCGTTAACGGAAATAATTCTCGAACCGCGTTCTGCCGCGATGGCATAGGTGGAGAAACGCTTGCCGTTGGTCACATTCCAGATATCAATGGCTTCGTTTTCGAGAATACCGGCTGCGTCAAGAAAATCCTGGTCAATGGCGCAAGAACCTTCATAGTGCAGGTCCGCATGAGTCACTTTCACGCGGTGGAGTTTGCCCTGCAGCATCGTGCGAATCATAACTTCTACCTTTCTACCCTGTCGTTAACGAAGCAGGCGATGCCTGCTTTGAGGAAATTCTCACGCAGTATTGCCCGATTTTTGTTTAGTGTCTACTCATCTGACGGCATTTGCATCAGCAGTTTGCGTACCGCGCCGAAGCGTGCCATGTATCGCCTGTAACGAATTGATATTTCTCTGAACGCTGCTCGGTAAACACTAAAGAGGCGGCTGACGACGGCGCGCCTTGACTGGATACTGCCTTCACGCAAGACAACACGGAAGGCAGGGAAGATGGATGCACCGAGTACCACACCGCATGATGCGGTATTTAAACAATTTTTAATGCATGCGGAAACGGCTCGTGACTTTCTGGATATCCATTTGCCAGCGGAACTACGCGAACTGTGTGACCTCGACACGCTGCATCTTGAGTCGGGGAGTTTTATTGAAGAAAGCCTGAAAGGGCACAGCACGGACGTACTCTATTCCGTGCAAATGCAGGGTAATCCCGGTTATTTGCATGTGGTGATTGAACATCAAAGCAAGCCGGATAAGAAAATGACCTTTCGCATGATGCGCTATGCCATTGCCGCCATGCACCGGCATCTGGAGGCGGATCACGATAAGCTGCCGCTGGTGGTGCCGATTCTGTTTTATCAGGGCGAGGCCACACCTTATCCGCTCTCAATGTGCTGGTTTGATATGTTTTACTCGCCGGAGCTGGCGCGACGCGTTTACAACAACCCTTTCCCGCTGGTGGATATCACCATCACACCGGATGACGAAATCATGCAACATCGGCGGATTGCGATTCTCGAACTACTGCAAAAACATATTCGCCAGCGCGACTTAATGTTATTGCTGGAGCAACTGGTCACGCTGATTGACGAAGGGTACACTAGCGGAAGTCAGTTAGTTGCCATGCAAAACTATATGCTGCAACGCGGTCATACTGAACAAGCGGATTTGTTTTATGGTGTGCTGAGAGACAGGGAAACGGGAGGGGAGTCTATGATGACGCTGGCGCAGTGGTTTGAAGAGAAGGGAATTGAGAAGGGAATTGAGAAGGGAATGGAGAAAGGAATGGAGAAAGGAATTGAGAAGGGGATTCAGCAGGGAAGACAGGAGGAAAGGCAAGAATTCGCCCTGCGTCTTCTGAGTAAAGGAATGTCTCGGGAAGACGTTGCAGAGATGGCAAATTTACCTCTTGCTGAGATTGATAAACTGATTAACTAAGTTGTCTGTATTATCAGTTATAGCCAGATAATTGTTATTGTTAACTGACCAGATAATTAAGGGAACATATGGAAATAAAGACACGGAGAGAAACCAGGCAGACGTTAGCGCAGTGGTTTGAAGAGAAGGGATTCCAGAAGGCGTATCAAGAAGCGTATCAAAAAGTAAGACAGGAAGTAAGACAGGAAGTAAGACAGGAATTCGCCCAGCGTTTTCTAAGTAAAGGGATGTCTCGGGAAGACGTTGCAGAGGTGACAACTTTACCTCTTACAGAGATTGATAAGCTAATTAACTCTAACTAAGTTGTCTACGATATGAATAATTGCTTACAGATGACGTGGCAATGAATAACTGGCGCCATCAGCCGTAGCGCCAGTTAAGTATTACACCAGCTCGACTATTTTGTTGTCGATCAGGCGGGCATCGCCAAGCCAGGCGGCTACCAGAATCACTGCACGTTTGCTGTTTTCAGAGACTTCCAGCAATGTGTCGGCATCACGAATCTGAATATCATCGGCGCGGAAGCCTTTTTCATTCAGTTCTTGGCCTGCAATAGCAATAATTTCATCGAGATCCCGTTCGCCAGCCTGCAATTTGTCGGCAATCGAACTTAAAACCTTGTACAGACCAGGCGCAATTTTGCGTTGTTCCGCCGTCAGATAACCGTTACGGGAACTCAGCGCCAGACCGTCTTTGGCGCGCATAATTGGCACACCGACAATCTCAATATCAAAGCCCATATCAGCAACCATTTTGCGGATCAGCGCCAGTTGCTGAAAATCTTTTTCACCGAAGCAGGCGATGTCCGGCTGGACCAGATTGAACAGCTTGCTGACAATAGTCGACACGCCGCGAAAATGTCCCGGACGGCTGGCACCTTCCAGCATGGTAGAAAGGCCGGGAACATCAACATAGGTGTGGGTTTCTGTACCGTTCGGGTAGATCTCTTTTACCGAAGGGGCGAAAACTAAATCCACTTTACGTTTGTTTAGCTTCTCGCAGTCTTCCTGCAAGGTCCGTGGATAACGTGCCAGATCTTCCGGGCGGTCAAACTGCATCGGGTTAACGAAAATACTGACGACGACCACATCGGCGCGGGCTTTGGCTTCGTCGACCAGCTTCATATGGCCGTCGTGCAGGTTACCCATGGTGGGCACCAGCGCCACGCGCTTACCTTCCATACGCAGGCGGCGGATTTGCTGACGCAGCAGCGGCAGGGTTTCGATAATTAACACAACGTCACTCCTTAATGGAAACTGTGTTCTTCGCCCGGATAAACGCCGGACTCCACTTCAGCCATATACTGCCGCACAGCCGCGCGGATGTCGCCCGTTTCGGCGAGGAAATTTTTGGCAAATTTAGGGATATGACCGCCAGTAATGCCGAACGCATCGTGCATCACGAGGATCTGTCCATCGGTAACGTTGCCTGCGCCAATACCGATAACCGGGATCGCCAGTGCTTCGGTAATGCGTTTTGCCAGTTCAACCGGCACGCACTCCAGTACCAGCAGTTGTGCCCCAGCAGCTTCTATGGCTAATGCATCGCTGAGCAGTCGATCGGCCGCTTCATCGCCGCGCCCCTGGACTTTGTAGCCACCGAAAATATTCACTGACTGTGGGGTTAAACCTAAGTGACCACAAACAGGAACGGCACGTTCGGTCAGCATTTGTACGGTTTCTACCAGCCACTCACCGCCTTCAATTTTGACCATGTTGGCCCCAGCACGCATAACCGTTGCGGCGTTTTCAAAGGCTTGTTCTGGTGTGGCATACGCCATAAACGGCAGATCAGCCAGCAGCAGGCAGTTTGGCGCACCGCGACGTACAGCAGCAGTGTGGTAGGCGATATCAGCAACGGTAACCGGTAGCGTGGAGTCATGCCCCTGAACCGTCATGCCCAGTGAATCGCCGACCAGCATCACGTTAAGCCCTTCATCGGCAAACAGTTTTGCGAAGCTATAGTCGTAAGCGGTGATGGTCGCGAAACGTTTTTTGTCCTGCTTGCATTTCTGCAATGAAGCAATAGTGGTTGGTTTCATAACGTATCCTGATAAGTAATGTCGTGCTGTCTGGCATTTTATCAGTCACATTGGTGGGGGCAATGATTTATCAATTGCAGCACCGCCAGATGATGGCGGTGCGGTAATGTCATCAAGGATAGGTTACCTGGAAGGTACTGGTGGCTTTGAATTCACCGGATTCGATAGCGATATTTCCGTCTTGTTTTAACGTTGCCTGGAAGTGAAGAGGCTGTGATGTGCCGCTGCCTTGATTAGGGTAAACACCATCGGAGGTGTCATCTTCGGTTTCATAATCTTTATAAATAGAGGTTGCATCGTTAGGTTTTAATGTCATTAGCGGATTTTTACTGGTTGCTAATCCTTCAATGAGTACGCCAACGCCTTTGGCTGCGGTGCTTCCGGTAAGCGTATTGCCAAGCAGTTGTGTATTTTCAGTACCTACTTTTCCAGTGACGAGTTTTGTTTCAATATTACGCACACGAATACAGTTCTGAAGCGAAATATCAAAGGGAACAGGTGAAGCACCATTTTTAATTGTCCCGGAACTATACTCTCCCATTCTAACCGTTGAACCATTGACTGATGATCCGGTAAGTATGGAGGTAAAACATGTTGGTAAGGTTAATTTGACATTATTCAGTGTGAAATTGACATAAAGGTGATGGCTATGATCTACGACTCTGGTACCTGGACTGTAGGCCTTAAACGCATAAAGGTAATCGGATGAACTGGATAACTGGACTTGCTGATTAAGTGTAGGATCGAAACTAGCATCTGTATAAAATTCAACAGTTATGTCGTGTACAACACCACCAATAGCCCAAAACTTATCGTAGCTGTTTGCTTTGTTGCAACCCTTGGTTTGTAGATCGTTGTCTGTTATGGAGAAGTGAAATTGTTGGGTTGAAGTGTCTCCGATATAGATTCCTGGTGATTGAATATCAGTTGTTGTATTGTATGCAGACCAGACCCTTGATATTAACATGGTGTAATACAGACCAGGAACAGATGTCTTAAAGAGTTTATGTCCACCATAATCTTTACCTGAATAAACCATGGCATTTTCAATGGTTATTGGCCCAGGATTTGCTCTGCCAGATGTATTACAGTAAAGAATACCACTCGGACCCGTGTCCAGGTATGACCAGTACATTTTTACCCCTGTCGGGCCGAGTTGCGTGGGTTTATAAAAAACCAGGTTGCTTGCTGTTGATGTGTAATTAAAGGTTACCCGTGCAGCAGTGGAAGGTCCTTTATAATTATCAACTCCTGCATTATTTCCCACAATAAAACTTGTATATGCACTAACTGTATAACAACAAGAATACAGTGCTAAAAAAAGAAAGTATCTGAAGAGTGTCTTCATTTTTACTCCAGTATTGAGTTTTTGTTAGAGTTGGTGTTATTTTTGTTCGTTATTCGTAGTAAATATCAACTAACACATAGCTCATAAGTTGACCAGATGTAACACTCAATGCAGGATCAATTTTTTGCATTCGGGTGCTAAATTTCCAGGACGAACCATTCATGTCATCCGACATTACTGGATAAACGGAGCGAGAACCGCCTGAAGCATTAAGAACATTGAATATATTCGCCGAATCCTGGATAGAAAATATAACCACTCCTACATTACTCGCCCCTGACGAAATTTCATTGGCAAATATTTGTCGGGAACCATTAGCCATTGCACCACTTTGTGCCCTAAAGTCTATGTGTAGTTGATTTAAGACATTTCCTGTTCCCTGAAATGCACAGTCTTTCACCGATATGGTGAACTCTTTACCACCAGTCTGATAACTCTCGGGAGAAATATTACCAGCAAAATAGCCCACGCCAACCACACCCAGATCTATATTTCCCTGATTACTGATACCGCTCTGGCAAGTGCTGTTTTTTACATTCGCAGTTAAATTAATATCCTGCCCAGCGAAGGCCGAAAAGGAAGTAGTGAATATGAATGCCAGGAACAGACCTGTTTTTTTCTTAATTTTACGTTTAGGGGAAAGCATAATCAGTTCCTGAATTCGACGTGCCGTTAGTTGTATGTCACAGAGAAAGTTGCTGGTGCTGAAAATGTGCCCGCTGTAACATCGCTTACGGTTTTACTCTTATCTACGACCAGGCGCGCACTCATCGGATAATCTACAACTGTATTCCCCGTGGCTGTGGCAATAGACACTTCCTGATCGGCTGGGGTAACACAACTGAATTGTGCCGCACTACCAACTGCTGGAGTGCTTGTACTCCACACTTCAACTGCAACAGCACTTGCTTTATCGCTAGCCGTGGAGCCGTTCGCAAAACCGAGACCGTCGTTACTTGCTCCTTCACAGGTGGCACGCTTTGTCAGTTTAATCTTAGCTTTTTTGCCAGGTATACCCGCGCAGTCTTTAAACTGTAATTTAAAGGTTTTAATTTTTGTTTTTGCATTGATTTCAGAAATATAAACATCGCCAAAAGCAACGACAGAAATGGTTTGATCATTATCATCAACCAGACTGGCTGTACAGGTTCCCATTTCTACCGTGGTTTTTACATTTAATTTAACGCTATCAGTCGCAGCAAATGACGAAAAAGTGAGCACTGATGCCGCCAGAATAGTTGCAGTCGATAATCCAAAACGTGAAGGTTTAAATTTCATCATTGTCATCCTTGTTATTCATAGGTGAAATTGAAAATTGCCTGAGCACGAAAGTCTCCGGGTATCCCCTCACCTGCGCTCGTTTCACGTAGTGCCACGGTCATTTCCAGACCTGTGGTACTAATTTCTGTTGCACTCCAGCGTATTTTTTCTGCGCTGTTTGGTTTTAAAAATGTTTCATCACCAGCATTACGTTTTTTGAACCCCATACCGATATAACTGGTGGTTGATGTGGTGTCTGAAGACAGCGGTATAACAAGTCTATCAAAGGTTCGGGACCCATTACCTGACAATGTAGTATCAATATGGCTGATACCTGCACTGCAACCACTGGCTACCATCGTAAAGTCAGCCTGGGCCCTGGTGGTTTTATTTACTATTTGATCCAGACCCATATTGGGTAATGTTAACGTATAACTGTCATTTCCGTCTTCGGTGACATTATTACCGGTTATCTTAATATTACATGTTGTCGCTTTAACTGTGGCCGTAAAATCGACATTTATATCGGTAGCAAATACACCTGGAGATAACAGTATCCCTGTCAGTATCGCGAATTTATAGGGTGCTATTTTTATCATGTGAAATTCCTTGTTGTTACTGTATCTGACAACTAATTCCATTCAGAATAATAGTTTGTGTTATTTTTTGTTGATCTGCTGTTTGCTTATAATGGGCAATACATGCGACAGGTTTACCCTCTTCAACCCAGTTTATGCGGATATTACCTTGCTGTTCGATGCCTCGAACAAAAGCTTGTCCGCCCTGGCCGACGTTACCAATCATGTTATTTTGTTCATCAAAGATATCCGCCGCGAATGGAATATTTTTACCGTCATTACGCTTAATATTCATGATTGCCGATTGTCCCTGGACGGTTTCAAAATCGGCGAAGACAACAGAGCCCTGACGAGGGACGGCAATTGCACTGGTAGATTTCATTTCTACATCATTTTCGATTCCGCTAATGTCCAGAGCGATACGGTTTTCGTGATATGGCGAGAGGGCGCTGGTCACGCCGTATCCCCAGCGGTCTACTGTACTGTTGCCATAGTTAATGCGCGCACCTTTTGCTCCAGGTGCTTGTACAACGGCAAGCGTGTCGGAGTCGCTAAAACTATCGTTACTGAACGTCAGGCCGCCGCTGTGCAGCACGAATCCACCGTCAGTATTAAGCGAGAATTGACGACTGTTATCGCTACTTGCGGAAACGGAACCTGCAAGCGTTCCCCAGGGCGATTCGTAACTGGCATAACCACCGATGTAACTTAAATCGTCACTGGCTTTCATCATTGTATAGCCGGTGTTTACGCTGTAACTGACGCGATTTGCGTCGCTAAAGCCACTGCTGCTGATGTTGAGCTGATTATTGCCTTTAAAATCACTATTTAACTGAGTATCAATACTCTGAAAACCGGAATCGCGATGGCTTGTGCCTAATAATTTTTCAATTGGAATGGTGAAACTAAGGTAGATGCTATCATCCGTTTCACCATCCTCATTCCATGAACGTTGTGCACTGATGCTGTAACTTCCCCAGGAAGCGCTATTACTGTAACCAATAGAGTAATTGCTGCGATTTTGCCCGGAAGCCCAGTAATCTGACCAATCACCAGTGAGATAGAATGAACCGTAATCCTGCTTCTCAAATTTCAGCGGTTGGCTAATGCTGACCGTCACCTGATTTTTCATGCGAGAGTAGTTACGCATGGTTTGCGGTTCGAGGTCCTGTTCCGGATGTTTTACTTCGTCGATTAAAGTCAGTGCGTCGTTAAGGCCAAGGTAATTCTGCGTTGAATAGCGATAAGCCGCGATATTTAGTGATGTGTTGGTATTTTCGAATAATTTGTTCCATGAGAGGCGATAGCTTTGCCCCTGGTAGGTTTTATCATCCGGAATGCTGACATTTGAATGGGTGATATCGAATGAAAAAGCACCTACAGCGGTATTCAGGCCCAGACCCAGTAATCCGGCAGTGTAATGATTGTCAGTAAGTTGGATCCCGGTATAACCGGTCAGATAGTTGTTTAAACCGTAGTAATAACTGGCCTGAAAAAGATTGGGCTCGTCTTGTATATCGTCTTTTATGACCTGACCACCGCTGATATCCCAGCGACCGACGCCTGGTCGTAACATCTGTACAACTGATGAAAATGGTTGCGAGAAAGTTCGCTTCGAACCATCCGCTTCTTCAATAGTGACGATAAGATCGCTGCCGTAACCCGATGGGCTAAGATCATCGATGACAAACGCACCTGGCGGTACGGTAGTTTCATAGATCTTATAACTGCCCTGGGTAATAGTGACCTTGGCGTTAGTGTTCGCAACACCATGAATAATTGGCGCAAAACTGGCTAACGCAGGGGGTAACATACGACTGTCGCTATATAAGCGAACTCCCCGAATGCTGACTGAATCGAAGGTTTCACCCGTGGTATATGACTCGCCGACAATTAACTGCGAGCGTAAGGATGCGAGATCGCGCTGGAGGTAGCGATTTTGAAAGTCATAATTACTGTCTGAATCATTCCTCCAACTGTAGTTACCGGTAGCGCGTAACCGCCATGCTCCTAAATTCATACCGCCATTAAAAGCAGCATAAACACTGTCATTTTTCCTGTCGGGGCTTTCACTGTGATATGCGTTGACGTTGTAAGACAACATGGCCGCGTTGATACCGTTTTCCCACAAGGAAGGATCAACATAGTTTTGGTAATTTTTCATTACCCATGCCTGGGGAACATAGATGTCCAGGCGCTGATCGTTGACATCATAACGAATCGACGTCTGGGGGATGAGTTCCGCCAGGTTGAGGCAATCCCCGAGTTCGTTATCTCTTGCAAGCAGCACGGCATTAGCAGCATTGATATCGGGTTGATTGATATGAAACTGCAATAAGTTCTTCAGGGTGAGACAAGCCTGAGCGTTTTTCTTACCCTCAACCGTAACAAAGGCAATGCTCTGGTTGGTGACGGGCTGGTCGTTGATATAAACGCTGACGTCGTAAAGGCCTGGTAATGTTGGGTTACCCTCGCTATAGCGACTAAGATCAATATTTGAAGCATCACGACCCATCAGGAAGGTATTGTCATATTCAACGTGCTCGGCGCTTAAAGCACTACTGCTGTAAAGCAGTGCGCAAAACGTGGCGATATGCGTAAAGGGATAGTGATAATTTGTAGTTGTTTTTTTGTTCACGTTTTGCTTCCTGCTGCGTGTGGTTTTGAAGACTTTATAGAGTGGCATTGCCTTCAATCGCGCCGCCAAAATCATTAATGGCAAAGAAGTGAACTTTTGCAGAACTCACTTTGCTACTGATCCCATTAACTGTGATGGCATCTTCACTGCGTGGCGCGATCATTTTGACGTCTAACGGATAACGCTTTCCGCTGGCGACAACGTCACCACTGCTGAAAGAGACGTAGAAGGGGGTAGGATTAACGACACGAAGCGCCACTTTGCCGCCGGATGTTGTCCACGACCACTTCAGTGCAGCCGGAGCATCGGAAGGTATTCCGGTGAGTCCTTCCGGACGATAAAACAGTTTGATGCGAGTACGGAATGCCAGTTGCAACATGCTTTGGTTAGCCATTTTTTCCGCGTCGGGTTTTGGTGGAACTTCGAGGACATTGAACCAAAACACACTTTCCCGATCTTTGGGTAAAGCAGACCTGCCGGTATACATCAGCTTGATTGTTTGACCGCGTTTGCCGTCAATACGTGAAACAGGGGGAGTCGCCGTAAATGGGACATTGATACTGCCAGGTTCGGCGTTATCATCTCCGGTATCTAACCAACTCTGGACCAGCAATGGGTTATTGCCTTTATTTTCCAGACGTACATTGACACTTTTTTGATCGCTTGTGTAAATAACGCGTGTACCTGAAATGACGATATCTGCAATAGCTGAAGAGCTAAAAGCTAAACAGGTTGCAAAGCATAATGCTACAGTATGTTTTGTATTAAAAAACATAAACCATCCCTGATCGAATTATTTAGAACAGGGAATAATCATTGTCATAATTACAGGCAATGTTATTCCCTATATATTCACTAAATCAATTAATTCGGTGAAATATTACTGATAAGTAACGGTATATGCGGTATTGGTTTTTACATAACCAGCAGTTGCCGTCTGGTCATTTACAGCACGAACATAGGATGCTTTAAAATCATAGGTTACAGATTTAGTGGTCGCGTCCAGTGCTTTAGTGTAAACATCGCCAGGATTATTAATTTTTACCTGCTTAACAGTGGAACCGTCAATGTTGTGCAGAGCAATATTCACACCGTCAGATGGGTTATTGATAGACATATCGTTGTTCAGCGTACCTTTGCTGTTACCAAAGAACACGGAACCGAAGGTCATTTTGGCAGAGCTGCCCGGTGCAGGGTTTGCTTTGCTGCAATCAACGGTGATGCTGAAAGGTTTAGCCTTGGCACCAACGGTAGTTTCGAGTACGCCTGCATCGATTTCACCAACGGTTGCGGTTTGCAGCAGGATCAGGCCATCTTTGTTACCGCCGTCAACACGGGTTTCACAGGTGTTATCAACAACCAGGCCACTGATATTTAACTGACCACCGTCCATATCAGCAGAAGCAGTACCTGCAACCATTGCCAGCATAAGACCAGACAGGGCAAAACCTAATTTTTTAGACATAAAAATCCTTGAATAAAATTCCATTAGTCAGACTACATGTTTGAAGAATGACTATTCATGACACAAATAGGAGAAACAAATGTTAGATATTAATGAGCAATGATATTTGTTACCCAAATTTACAACCATTGTTCATTAGGTCGCCTATTGTGCACTTTAGAAGCTTTTAAACAAATTAAATTTACTTAATTCAAAATTAAGTAAAAATAAGTTCACAAGTGCAATTGGTTAGGGTATGGAGATGGGATTGATATTTATCTGCGGGAATTTATATTATGTTTCTATAAAAATGTTTAAAGTAAAATCGTTATTAAGGAAAGAGAGGTGGTGTGATTTTCAGAAAATATTTATATTCGCAATATAAATAAATTACCATTTGTTTAATTTGTCAAATGCTCTTGTATGTAAGATTTGACGCAACGTCTCCCCATCAGGAAACACCAGTCCCGGCGCAATTTCAAACAGTGGCCACAGCATAAATCCACGATTCTTCATATCGTAGTGCGGAACGGTCAGGCGTTCGGTATTTATCACTTCATTACCAAACAGCATGATGTCGAGATCCAGCGTACGCGGTCCCCAGCGTTCCGCTTTACGGACGCGACCTTGCTGCAATTCGATACGCTGTGTGTGATTGAGTAGCTCTTCAGGTGCAAGAGAGGTTTCCAGCGCCACGGCTGCGTTTAAGTAATCGGGTTGATCTTGCGGCCCCAGCGGTGGGGTGCGGTAGAACGAAGAAACGGCAAGAATGCGGCTTTCAGGGATATCGCCTAATGCTTTCAGGGCAGCATTGACCTGCTCCAGTGGAGAGGCCAGATTGCTGCCTATGGCAATATACGCCACTGTCATGCGGTACCCTCACGACGCGGTGCGCGTTTGCGTGGACGACGAGAACGGCGACGCGGTGACGGCTCTTCATCCAGCTCGTTGAGCATCCCTTTTTGGTCTGGTGGCGCGGAAACCTGGAACTCACCCCACCATTTCACAAGACGCTGCAGTTCAGCGTTACGTTCAACTTCAGCTCGCAAGGCCAACAGGTCATAAGCCGCACGGAACTTAGGATGCTCCAGCAGTTTCCATGCGCGTTTACCCTGACGACGGGACATACGCAACTGCAACTGCCAGATATCGCGGGTTAACGTCGTCAGACGTTTCGGGATCGCCAGTGAACGGCAGGCTTCGTCCAGCACGTCGTTCATCGCCAGCGCGAAAGCGTCGTGATAGGTCAGGCCACTTTCCTGGGCGATCTTCTGTGCCGTCTCCAGCAGTGGGTACCAGAACATGGCGGCAAACAGGAACGCCGGGTTCACGCGCATATCGTTATGGATACGCGTATCGGTATTCTTCAGCACCTGTTCAATGATCCGCTCCATCGGGCTGTCGCCATTTTCCGTGAAGTAGCGGGTAATGGTCGGGAACAGCGGCTGGAACAGATGATATTCACACAGCAGCTTATAGGTTTCGTAACCGTAGCCCGCTTGCAGCAGTTTCAAAGATTCTTCAAACAGACGTGCAGGAGGAATATCGTTCAGCAGGGTAGCCAGGCGAGGGATCGGTTCTGCGGTTTCAGGACTGATACGCATACCCAATTTGGCGGCAAAACGTACCGCGCGCAGCATCCGTACCGGATCTTCACGGTAGCGCGTTTCCGGGTTACCAATCAGACGGATAACGCCGTCCTTCAGATCCTTCATGCCGCCAACGTAATCACGGACGGTAAAATCTGCCACGCTGTAATACAGGCTGTTGATAGTGAAATCGCGGCGCTGGGCGTCTTCTTCGATGGAGCCGAAAATGTTGTCGCGCAGCAACATACCGTTTTGCCCGCGTTGGGAGGTCGTGCGGTCGCTGACGTTACCTTCGTGATGTCCACGGAAGGTCGCAACTTCGATAATCTCCGGGCCAAACATCACATGAGCCAGACGGAAACGGCGACCCACCAGGCGGCAGTTACGGAACAGTTTACGTACCTGTTCAGGCGTGGCGTTAGTGGTTACGTCAAAATCTTTCGGCTTTTTGCCAAGTAACAGGTCGCGCACGCCGCCGCCAACCAGCCAGGCTTCGTATCCCGCTTTATTGAGCCTGTACATTACCTTCAGGGCATTTTCACTGATATCTTTGCGGGAAATAGCATGCTGCTCACGCGGGATCACCGTCACCTGTGGACGGGCGACTGCCTGTTCAGCCTCGCTTTCCTCGCGGCTTAGCACCTTGCGGCAAAAATTAGCGACTCGGGTAAAAATAGTACACCTCGGTAGTGTCAAACATCATTCAGGACAAAAAAATAGCGGCTAATCATAGCTCAGCATGACGCATTTGAGAATGTTGAATTTACAATTGCCGACTCAGGCACTGCGGTGAGCCGCCAGTTTTTGACGGCTGACTGAAGGATTTGCTCGACGCTGAAATCCTGCCAGTGTGTTTCTACCTGCTGACCCAGAAAATGAAGTGCCGCGATTAACACCGGGCGCGGATCGCCTTTCGGCAACGCAGGCGCATGATTCTGCTTGGAAAGTTTAGCGCCTTGTGTGTTAAGCGCCAGCGGTAAATGAATGTAATCTGGCACTTTCCAGCCAAAAAGCTGGTACAGCGAGATTTGCCGCACTGTCGGTTCGATCAAATCTGCCCCGCGGACAATTTCGCTCACGCCCTGGAAGTGATCATCCACCACCACCGCCAGGTTATAGGCAAACAAACCATCACGGCGATGAATAATAAAATCTTCCCGTGCCAGTTTTTCGTCGGCGTGAATAATGCCTCGCAGCAGGTCAGTAAACTGGGTGACCGGATGCTGCTGGCGGATACGTACTGCGGCGTTGTTTGGTCCATGATGTAATTCCCGGCAATGACCGTCGTAAATACCGCCAATGCTTTGAATACGCGCACGCGTGCAGGTGCAGTAATAACTTAATCCTTGCTCATGTAACCAGGCGAGTGCTTCGCGATAGGCGTGGTGACGTTGCGATTGCCAGAGAACATCGCCGTCCCAGTGCAGGCCGTAATGTTCCAGCTGGCGCAGGATAGTCTCTGCGGCACCGGGAACTTCACGAGGCGGGTCGATATCTTCAATGCGTACCAGCCAGCGACCGTGCCGGGCGCGAGCCTGTAAATAGCTGCCAAGCGCGGCAATCAGAGAGCCAAAATGAAGCTCGCCGGAAGGAGAGGGGGCAAAGCGGCCAATATAGTGTGTGTCTGTCATCTCGTTGAACAAAAAATAAGGCGGGAGCATTTCCCGCCTGTGGTAAACGTGATGGAACGGCTGTAATTAGCCAGCCATTTGTTTTTCGCGAATTTCAGCCAGCGTTTTGCAGTCGATGCACAGATCGGCTGTCGGGCGCGCTTCCAGACGGCGAATACCAATTTCAACACCGCAGGACTCGCAGTAGCCGAAATCTTCGTCTTCCACTTTTTTCAGCGTCTTCTCGATCTTTTTGATCAGCTTACGCTCGCGATCGCGGTTACGCAGTTCGAGGCTGAACTCTTCTTCCTGGGCTGCACGGTCTACCGGGTCCGGGAAGTTGGCTGCTTCATCCTGCATATGTGTAACGGTGCGATCGACTTCATCCCTGAGTTGATTACGCCATGCTTCCAGAATACGACGGAAGTGCGCCAGCTGGGCTTCATTCATATACTCTTCGCCCGGCTTCTCCTGATATGGTTCCACCCCAGCGATGGCGAGAATACTCAGGGACGATGTTTTACGGTTTTGCCCTTCTTGCATGTTGCTTCTCCTTAACACGCACTATCGATCCCCATGTTCGGGGGAAAAATGAGGCCGCTATAAATAGCAGATGCTTTTCCGGATAGCAATTATCTAAACGTAACACTTGACAACTGTGTGAGGAAAAGCGTATTTGCGCACGCGACCAGAATGTAAATTAACCAGTTACTTACTCTACTACAATGTAACCGGTAGTGATTTTTTAAGAGCCATGCCTTCGGCAGAAAGTTCCGCTTTGTAAGCCAGAATTTCTACCCCCCTCTGTTGAGCTTCTGACAATAGTTGCGCGTATTTCTCATCGATGTGGCGCGCGGGTGAAAACCGTGTAATGGCTGAATGCAGCACGGCAAAAAAGATAACCGCACGCTGGCCTTCAGCCGCTACGCTCATCAACTCCCGAAGGTGTTTCTGACCTCGTTCAGTGACCGCATCGGGAAAATATCCCTGTTCGTTTTCCGCTAACGTAACCGATTTCACTTCAATATAGCAGTCTGGACGCGAATCCGCCTGCAACATAAAGTCAATACGGCTGCGTTCTGCGCCGTATTTAACTTCGCTTTTCAGCGAGCTATAGCCTGACAGTTCTGAAATTGATTCATTAAGGATAGCCTCTTTCGTCAACCTGTTAGCCCAAAGCGTATTGACGCAAATAATTGCGCCGCTCTGGCTTTGAGTCAATTCCCAGGTGTGTGGGTATTTCCGTTTGGTGTTGTCTGAAGTCGAATACCAGACGGTATCGCCAGGCGTTGCACAACCGGTCATCGCACCCGTATTCGGGCAGTGTAGCGTTAATTCGCGACCATCGGGTGTGATCACATCGGCTAAAAAACGTTTGTAACGCTGAATTAGCGTCGCGCGCTGTAGAGGGGGAGAAAATTCCATTACGACAATCCTTGTTATTGCGTTAGCGCCCAGCGTTTTAGCGGCGTGTAGCGTGTGCGTCCACGGGCAAACGAGGAGGCGTAAAGGGTGAACTCCGTCACCGTATACGACCAGTTAAAACCTGGCGGCGGGATTGTCACCGCCTCGCTGGCATCGCGCAATAAGGTAATATGTGGATGAAACGGACGATTGCTTTGAAAACAACCGCTGCGGGCAGCCTGTGAACGGAGCATATTCGCCAGCTGGATTAAGCCGCGTGGTGGCTGACGCATCCCTAACCACACCACACGCGAACGCAGCCATTGACCGGCGTCATCAAGCGTGAGTGTGAAACCCGGTTGACGAATCCGCCCGGCTAAAAGAGAAAGCGCCTTCTCTTTCTCGGCGCTCACTTCGCCTAAAAATGCCAGAGTCAGATGCAAATTATCGGCGGCGACCGGACGTCCCGCGTCAGGTGGGAAGTGTGTGGCGCGCCAGTGGATAATCTGTTCGCGGATTTCTGCAGGTAAGTCGATAGCAAAGAACAGCCGTTGCGGTTCAGACATGTGAGGCACTCGGTTATGAATTACCGCGATGCTACAATGTGCCGCGAAGAATGTTAACCCTCTGGAGCGTTTTGTGTCGTCGTTGCCCGTTGCTGCCGTCTTACCTGAATTACTTACCGCTCTCGATTGTGCATCGCAGGTGTTATTAAGTGCGCCGACCGGGGCCGGGAAATCAACCTGGCTGCCGCTGCAACTGCTGGCGCATTCAGCTATTCACGGGAAAATCATTCTGCTGGAGCCGCGTCGTCTGGCGGCGCGTAACGTTGCGCAACGGCTGGCGGAGCTGCTTAACGAAAAGCCAGGCGATACCGTTGGCTACCGGATGCGTGCGCAAAACTGCGTCGGGCCGAATACCCGCCTGGAAGTGGTTACCGAAGGCGTGCTGACGCGCATGATCCAGCGTGACCCGGAACTGAGCGGTGTTGGATTGGTGATCCTTGATGAGTTTCATGAGCGCAGCTTGCAGGCGGATTTGGCGTTGGCGCTGTTACTCGATGTGCAACAAGGTCTGCGTGATGACCTTAAACTGCTGATTATGTCGGCTACGCTGGACAACGACAGCTTGCAGCAAATGCTGCCAGAAGCGCCCGTCGTCATCTCAGAAGGGCGCTCGTTTCCGGTTGAACGCCGTTATTTACCGCTGCCCGCGCATCAGCGTTTTGACGAAGCCGTTGCGGTAGCCACCGCCGAAATGCTGCGTCAGGAAAGTGGATCATTACTGTTATTTTTACCTGGCGTCGGAGAAATTCAGCGCGTGCAGGAACAACTGGCTTCGCGCATCGGCAGTGATGTGTTGCTCTGCCCGCTGTATGGCGCGTTGTCGCTGAACGATCAGCGAAAAGCGATCCTCCCGGCACCGCAAGGGATGCGCAAAGTGGTGCTGGCGACCAATATTGCTGAAACCAGTTTAACCATTGAAGGTATTCGTCTGGTGGTGGATTGTGCCCAGGAGCGTGTGGCGCGTTTTGATCCGCGCACGGGGCTTACGCGGTTGATTACTCAACGCGTTAGTCAGGCATCCATGACGCAGCGTGCCGGGCGCGCCGGGCGTCTGGAGCCGGGTATCTGCCTGCATTTAATCGCCAAAGAACAAGCAGAACGCGCTGCCGCGCAAAGTGAACCGGAGATATTACAAAGCGATCTTTCCGGTTTGCTGATGGAATTACTGCAATGGGGATGCAGCGATCCGGCGCAGATGAGCTGGCTGGATCAACCGCCAACGGTGAATCTACAGGCCGCGAAACGGCTGTTACAAATGCTGGGGGCACTGGACGGTGAACGGCTTAGTGTGCACGGGCAAAAAATGGCGGCGCTGGGTAACGATCCGCGTTTAGCGGCAATGCTGGTTAGCGCGAAGAGCGACGACGAAGCTGCTACCGCGGCAAAAATTGCCGCTATTCTCGAAGAGCCGCCACGGATGGGCAATAGTGACCTGGGCGTGGCGTTTTCGCGCAATCAACCAGCCTGGCAGCAACGTAGTCAGCAACTGTTAAAACGTTTAAACGTACGCGGCGGTGAGGCAGACAGTTCTCTTATCGCGCCGCTACTTGCCGGGGCGTATGCCGATCGCATTGCTCGTCGCCGTGGGCAAGATGGACGCTATCAACTGGCAAACGGCATGGGGGCGATGCTCGATGCCGACGATGCGCTAAGCCGCCACGAATGGTTGATCGCACCGTTATTATTGCAGGGCAGCGCCTCGCCGGATGCGCGGATTTTACTGGCGCTGCCGGTCGATATTGATGAGTTAGTACAACGCTGCCCGCAGCTGGTACAGCAGTCTGACACTGTGGAGTGGGATGACGCGCAAGGTACGCTGAAAGCCTGGCGTCGGCTGCAAATCGGTCAGTTGACGGTGAAAGTGCAGCCACTGGCGAAACCCTCGGAAGACGAGTTGCATCAGGCGATGCTTAACGGCATTCGTGATAAAGGTTTAAGCGTGCTCAACTGGACGGCGGAAGCGGAACAGCTACGCTTGCGTTTGTTATGCGCCGCAAAGTGGTTGCCGGAATATGACTGGCCAGCGGTTGATGATGAGAGTTTGTTGGCGACGCTGGAAACGTGGCTACTGCCGCATATGAGCGGCGTGCATTCACTACGCGGCCTGAAATCACTCGACATTTATCAGGCACTACGCGGATTACTTGATTGGGGAATGCAGCAACGTCTGGATAGTGAATTGCCTGCGCATTACACTGTGCCGACGGGAAGCCGGATCGCCATTCGTTATCATGAAGATAACCCGCCCGCGCTGGCGGTGAGAATGCAGGAGATGTTTGGTGAGGCCACCAATCCGACGATCGCTCAGGGGCGCGTGCCGCTGGTGCTGGAGTTGCTTTCCCCTGCCCAAAGGCCGCTGCAAATCACGCGTGATTTGAGCGCCTTCTGGAAAGGGGCGTATCGTGAGGTGCAAAAGGAGATGAAAGGGCGTTATCCCAAACATGTCTGGCCGGACGACCCGGCAAATACTGCACCGACGCGACGGACGAAAAAGTATTCGTGAAGACCAAAGCAAATTTGAGAGATATCTTCTTCTGTCTTGCAACAGAAGAACAGAAAATCGGGCTTTTGCGCCTGAATATTGCGGAGAAAAAGCATGGCCGGGAATGACCGCGAGCCAATTGGACGCAAAGGGAAACCGACGCGTCCGGTCAAACAAAAGGTAAGCCGTCGTCGTTACGAAGATGACGATTACGACGATTATGATGACTATGAGGATGAAGAACCGATGCCGCGCAAAGGAAAGGGCAAAGGCAAAGGGCGTAAGCCTCGTGGCAAACGCGGCTGGCTATGGCTGCTGCTAAAACTGGCTATCGTTTTTGCCGTGCTGATCGCCATTTACGGCGTTTATCTCGATCAAAAAATTCGCAGCCGTATTGATGGTAAGGTCTGGCAACTGCCCGCGGCAGTTTATGGCCGGATGGTCAACCTTGAGCCAGACATGACCATCAGCAAGAACGAGATGGTGAAGCTGCTGGAGGCGACCCAGTATCGTCAGGTGTCGAAAATGACCCGTCCTGGCGAATTTACCGTGCAGGCCAACAGCATTGAGATGATCCGCCGTCCGTTTGATTTCCCGGACAGTAAAGAAGGGCAGGTGCGTGCGCGTCTGACCTTTGATGGCGATCATCTGGCGACGATCGTCAATATGGAGAACAACCGTCAGTTCGGTTTCTTCCGTCTTGATCCGCGTCTGATCACCATGATCTCTTCGCCAAACGGTGAGCAGCGTCTGTTTGTGCCGCGCAGTGGTTTCCCTGATTTGCTGGTGGATACTTTGCTGGCGACAGAAGACCGTCATTTCTACGAGCATGATGGGATCAGCCTCTACTCAATTGGGCGTGCGGTGCTGGCAAACCTGACAGCCGGACGCACGGTGCAGGGTGCGAGTACGCTGACGCAACAGCTGGTGAAAAACCTGTTCCTCTCCAGCGAGCGTTCTTACTGGCGTAAAGCGAACGAAGCCTACATGGCGCTGATCATGGACGCGCGTTACAGCAAAGACCGTATTCTTGAGCTGTATATGAACGAGGTGTATCTCGGTCAGAGCGGCGACAACGAAATCCGCGGCTTCCCGCTGGCGAGCTTGTATTACTTTGGTCGCCCGGTAGAAGAATTGAGCCTCGATCAGCAGGCGCTGTTGGTCGGTATGGTGAAAGGGGCGTCCATCTACAACCCGTGGCGTAACCCGAAACTGGCGCTGGAGCGACGTAATCTGGTGCTGCGTCTGCTGCAACAGCAACAGATTATTGATCAAGAACTCTATGACATGTTGAGTGCACGTCCGCTGGGGGTTCAGCCGCGCGGTGGGGTGATCTCTCCACAGCCAGCCTTTATGCAACTGGTGCGTCAGGAGCTGCAGGCAAAACTGGGCGATAAGGTAAAAGATCTCTCCGGCGTGAAGATCTTCACTACCTTTGACTCGGTGGCCCAGGACGCGGCAGAAAAAGCCGCCGTGGAAGGCATTCCGGCACTGAAGAAACAGCGTAAGTTGAGCGATCTTGAAACCGCGATTGTGGTCGTCGACCGCTTTAGTGGTGAAGTTCGTGCGATGGTTGGTGGTTCTGAGCCGCAGTTTGCGGGCTACAACCGTGCGATGCAGGCGCGTCGTTCGATTGGTTCTCTTGCAAAACCAGCGACTTATCTGACGGCCTTAAGCCAGCCGAAAATCTATCGTCTGAATACGTGGATTGCGGATGCGCCAATCGCGCTACGTCAGCCGAATGGCCAGGTCTGGTCACCGCAGAACGATGACCGTCGTTATAGCGAAAGCGGCAGAGTGATGCTGGTGGATGCGTTGACCCGTTCGATGAACGTGCCGACGGTGAATCTGGGGATGGCGCTGGGGCTGCCTGCGGTTACGGAGACCTGGATTAAACTGGGCGTACCGAAAGATCAGCTGCATCCGGTTCCGGCAATGCTGCTGGGGGCGTTGAACTTAACGCCAATCGAAGTGGCGCAGGCATTCCAGACTATCGCCAGCGGCGGTAACCGTGCACCGCTTTCTGCGCTGCGTTCGGTAATTGCGGAAGATGGCAAAGTGCTGTATCAGAGCTTCCCGCAGGCGGAACGCGCTGTTCCGGCGCAGGCGGCGTATCTGACACTATGGACCATGCAGCAGGTGGTACAACGTGGTACGGGTCGTCAGCTTGGGGCGAAATACCCGAACCTGCATCTGGCAGGGAAAACAGGGACTACCAACAATAACGTAGATACCTGGTTTGCGGGCATTGACGGCAGCACGGTGACCATCACCTGGGTAGGCCGTGATAACAACCAACCGACCAAACTGTATGGAGCCAGCGGGGCAATGTCGATTTATCAGCGTTATCTGGCTAACCAGACGCCAACACCGCTGAATCTTGTTCCGCCAGAAGATATTGCAGATATGGGCGTGGACTACGACGGCAACTTTGTTTGCAGCGGTGGCATGCGTGTCTTGCCGGTCTGGACCAGCGATCCGCAATCGCTGTGCCAGCAGAGTGAGATGCAGCAGCAACCGTCAGGCAATCCGTTTGATCAGTCTTCTCAGCCGCAGCAACAGCCGCAACAGCAACCTGCTCAGCAAGAGCAGAAAGACAGCGACGGTGTAGCCGGTTGGATCAAGGATATGTTTGGTAGTAATTAACGTCTAAGCGTGACATACCGGATGGCGAGTTGCCATCCGGTAAAATAACATCCCACCTAAAGTATTAACCCTTTCTTTTCATCTGGTTGTTTATTAACCCTTCAGGAACGCTCAGATTGCGTACCGCTTGCGAACCCGCCAGCGTTTCGAATATTATCTTATCTTTATAATAATCATTCTCGTTTACGTTATCATTCACTTTACATCAGAGATATACCAATGGCGCGTTCCAAAACTGCTCAGCCAAAACATTCACTGCGTAAAATCGCAGTTGTAGTAGCCACAGCGGTTAGCGGCATGTCTGTTTATGCACAGGCAGCGGTTGAACCGAAAGAAGACACTATCACCGTTACCGCTGCACCTGCGCCGCAAGAAAGCGCATGGGGGCCGGCTGCAACTATTGCGGCGCGACAGTCAGCTACCGGCACTAAAACCGATACGCCGATTCAAAAAGTGCCACAGTCTATTTCTGTTGTGACCGCCGAAGAGATGGCGCTGCATCAGCCGAAGTCGGTAAAAGAAGCGCTTAGCTACACGCCGGGTGTCTCTGTTGGTACGCGTGGCGCATCCAACACCTATGACCACCTGATCATTCGCGGCTTTGCGGCAGAAGGCCAAAGCCAGAATAACTATCTGAATGGCCTGAAGTTGCAGGGCAACTTCTATAACGATGCGGTCATTGACCCGTATATGCTGGAACGCGCTGAAATTATGCGTGGCCCGGTTTCCGTGCTTTACGGTAAAAGCAGTCCTGGCGGTCTGTTGAATATGGTCAGCAAGCGTCCGACTACTGAACCGCTGAAAGAAGTTCAGTTTAAAGCCGGTACTGACAGCCTGTTCCAGACTGGTTTTGACTTTAGCGATGCGTTGGATGATGACGGTGTTTACTCTTATCGCCTGACCGGTCTTGCGCGTTCTGCCAATGCCCAGCAGAAAGGCTCAGAAGAGCAGCGTTATGCTATTGCACCGGCGTTCACCTGGCGTCCGGATGATAAAACCAATTTCACCTTCCTTTCTTACTTCCAGAACGAGCCGGAAACCGGTTATTACGGCTGGTTGCCGAAAGAGGGAACCGTTGAGCCGTTGCCGAACGGTAAGCGTCTGCCGACAGATTTTAACGAAGGGGCGAAGAACAACACCTATTCTCGTAATGAGAAGATGGTGGGCTATAGCTTCGATCACGAATTTAACGACACCTTTACTGTGCGTCAGAACCTGCGCTTTGCTGAAAACAAAACCTCGCAAAACAGCGTTTATGGTTACGGCGTCTGCTCCGATCCGGCGAATGCTTACAGCAAACAGTGTGCCGCTTTAGCGCCAGCCGATAAAGGTCACTACCTGGCACGTAAATACGTCGTTGATGATGAGAAGCTGCAAAACTTCTCCGTTGATACCCAGTTGCAGAGCAAGTTTGCCACTGGCGATATCGACCACACCCTGCTGACCGGTGTCGACTTTATGCGTATGCGTAATGACATCAACGCCTGGTTTGGTTACGACGACTCCGTACCGCTGCTCGATCTGTACAATCCGGTGAATACCGATTTCGACTTCAATGCGAAAGACCCGGATAACTCCGGTCCGTACCGCATTCTGAATAAGCAGAAGCAAACGGGCGTTTATGTTCAGGATCAGGCGCAGTGGGATAAAGTGCTGGTCACCCTGGGCGGTCGTTACGACTGGGCAGATCAAGAATCTCTTAACCGCGTAGCGGGAACGACCGATAAACGTGATGACAAACAGTTTACCTGGCGTGGTGGTGTTAACTACCTGTTTGATAATGGTGTAACACCTTACTTCAGCTATAGCGAATCGTTTGAACCTTCTTCGCAAGTTGGGAAGGATGGTAATATTTTCGCACCGTCTAAAGGTAAGCAGTATGAAGTCGGCGTGAAATATGTACCGGAAGATCGTCCAATTGTGGTTACTGGTGCAGTGTATAATCTCACTAAAACCAACAACCTGATGGCGGACCCTGAGGGTTCCTTCTTCTCGGTTGAAGGTGGCGAGATCCGCGCTCGTGGCGTAGAAATCGAAGCGAAAGCGGCGCTGTCGGCGAGTGTTAACGTAGTAGGTTCTTATACTTACACCGATGCGGAATACACCACCGACACTACCTATAAAGGCAATACGCCTGCACAGGTGCCAAAACACATGGCTTCGCTGTGGGCTGACTATACCTTCTTTGACGGTCCGCTTTCAGGTCTGACGCTGGGCACCGGTGGTCGTTATACTGGCTCCAGCTATGGTGATCCGGCTAACTCCTTTAAAGTGGGAAGTTATACGGTCGTGGATGCGTTAGTGCGTTATGATCTGGCACGAGTCGGCATGGCTGGCTCCAACGTGGCGCTGCATGTCAACAACCTGTTCGATCGTGAATACGTCGCCAGCTGCTTTAACACCTATGGCTGCTTCTGGGGCGCAGAACGTCAGGTCGTTGCAACCGCAACCTTCCGCTTCTAATTTCTCTTTTGGGGCACGGATTTCCGTGCCCGTTTCACAAGTTGGCTGTTATGCAGGAATACACGAATCATTCCGATACCACTTTTGCACTGCGTAATATCTCCTTTCGTGTGCCCGGGCGCACGCTTTTGCATCCGCTGTCGTTAACCTTTCCTGCCGGGAAAGTGACCGGTCTGATTGGTCACAACGGCTCTGGTAAATCCACTCTGCTCAAAATGCTTGGTCGTCATCAGCCACCGTCGGAAGGCGAAATTCTTCTTGATGCCCAGCCGCTGGAAAGCTGGAGCAGCAAGGCGTTCGCCCGCAAAGTGGCTTATTTACCGCAGCAGCTTCCTCCGGCAGAAGGGATGACCGTGCGTGAACTGGTGGCGATTGGTCGTTACCCGTGGCATGGCGCACTAGGGCGCTTTGGTGCTGCAGATCGCGAAAAGGTCGAGGAAGCTATCTCGCTGGTTGGCTTAAAACCGCTGGCGCATCGGTTGGTCGATAGTCTCTCTGGCGGCGAACGTCAGCGGGCGTGGATAGCCATGCTGGTGGCGCAGGATAGCCGTTGTCTATTGCTCGACGAACCGACCTCGGCGCTGGATATCGCCCACCAGGTTGATGTGCTGGCGCTGGTGCATCGTTTAAGTCAGGAGCGTGGCCTGACGGTCATTGCCGTGCTGCACGATATCAATATGGCTGCGCGTTACTGTGATTATCTGGTCGCCCTGCGCGGCGGTGAAATGATTGCTCAGGGAACGCCTGCGGAAATTATGCGCGGCGAAACCCTCGAAATGATTTATGGCATCCCGATGGGTATTTTGCCGCATCCGGCGGGTGCTGCACCTGTGAGTTTTGTTTATTGATGAGCGGCTTACCTCTTATTTCGCGCCGTCGACTGTTAACGGCGATGGCGCTTTCTCCGTTGTTATGGCAGATGAATACCGCCCACGCGGCGGCTATTGATCCCAATCGTATTGTGGCGCTGGAGTGGTTGCCGGTGGAATTACTGCTGGCGCTCGGCATCGTGCCTTACGGCGTGGCGGATACCATCAACTATCGCCTGTGGGTCAGCGAACCGCCATTGCCGGACTCAGTGATTGACGTTGGTTTGCGTACAGAACCTAACCTTGAACTGCTGACCGAAATGAAACCGTCGTTTATGGTCTGGTCGGCAGGATATGGCCCTTCACCAGAAATGCTGGCACGCATTGCGCCGGGGCGCGGATTTAACTTCAGCGATGGCAAACAGCCGCTGGCGATGGCGCGTAAATCACTGATGGAAATGGCAGATTTACTTAACCTGCAAAGCGCAGCAGAAACGCATTTAGCGCACTATGAAGACTTTATCCGCAGCATGAAACCCCGCTTTGTGAAGCGTGGTGCACGCCCGTTATTGCTGACGACGCTTATCGATCCGCGCCATATGTTGGTCTTCGGTCCAAACAGCCTGTTCCAGGAAATTCTTGATGAGTACGGCATCCCAAATGCCTGGCAAGGGGAAACCAACTTCTGGGGCAGTACCGCCGTCAGTATCGATCGTCTGGCAGCGTATAAAGACGTTGATGTGCTCTGTTTTGATCACGACAACAGCAAAGACATGGATGCGCTAATGGCAACCCCGCTGTGGCAGGCCATGCCGTTTGTCCGTGCAGGACGTTTTCAGCGCGTTCCGGCGGTCTGGTTCTATGGCGCGACGCTTTCGGCAATGCACTTTGTGCGTATTCTGGATAACGCCATCGGAGGTAAAGCGTGAGTAAACGAATTGCGCTTTTCCCGGCGTTATTGCTGGCGCTGCTGGTTATTGTCGCAGCGGCGCTCACCTGGATGAACTTTTCGCAAGCGCTGCCGCGTAGCCAGTGGGCGCAGGCTGCCTGGTCGCCGGATATTGACGTCATCGAGCAGATGATTTTTCACTACAGCTTGTTGCCGCGTCTGGCGATTTCGCTGCTGGTGGGCGCGGGCCTGGGGCTGGTGGGCGTGCTGTTTCAGCAAGTGCTGCGTAACCCGCTGGCGGAACCGACGACGTTGGGCGTTGCAACAGGCGCGCAACTGGGGATTACCGTCACTACGCTCTGGGCGATCCCAGGTGCTATGGCGAGCCAGTTTGCTGCGCTGGCAGGGGCTTGCGTTGTTGGCTTAATTGTCTTTGGCGTCGCGTGGGGGAAACGGCTGTCGCCGGTAACGCTGATTCTCGCGGGGCTGGTAGTGAGCCTTTATTGTGGGGCAATCAATCAGTTACTGGTTATCTTCCATCATGACCAGTTGCAAAGCATGTTCCTGTGGAGCACCGGAACGCTGACGCAAACCGACTGGGGCGGCGTTGAGCGTTTATGGCCGCAGTTGCTGGGCGGCGTGATGCTGACGTTACTGCTACTTCGTCCGTTAACCCTGATGGGGCTTGATGATGGCGTGGCGCGCAACCTCGGGCTGGCCTTGTCGCTCGCGCGTCTGGCGGCGCTGTCGCTGGCGATAGTCATCAGTGCGCTGCTGGTGAACGCAGTGGGGATTATCGGCTTTATCGGGTTGTTCGCGCCACTGCTGGCAAAAATGCTGGGGGCGCGGCGTTTGTTGCCACGATTGATGCTGGCGTCGCTGATTGGGGCGTTAATTCTGTGGCTTTCTGATCAAATCATCCTCTGGCTGACTCGCGTGTGGATGGAAGTTTCTACCGGTTCGGTCACTGCGTTGATAGGTGCGCCGCTGCTACTTTGGCTGCTGCCGCGTTTACGCAGCATTAGCGCGCCGGATATGAAGGTGAACGATCGTGTCGCTGCTGAACGCCAACATGTGCTGGCGTTTGCCCTCGCGGGCGGCGTGCTGCTGTTGATGGCAGTGGTGGTGGCGCTGTCGTTTGGCCGTGATGCGCACGGCTGGACGTGGGCGAGCGGGGCGTTGCTCGAGGATTTGATGCCCTGGCGCTGGCCGCGAATTATGGCGGCGCTGTTTGCGGGAGTCATGCTGGCGGTGGCGGGCTGTATTATTCAGCGGCTGACCGGAAACCCGATGGCAAGCCCGGAAGTGCTGGGGATTAGCTCCGGCGCGGCGTTTGGCGTGGTGTTGATGCTGTTTCTGGTGCCGGGTAATGCCTTTGGCTGGCTGTTACCTGCAGGCAGTCTCGGCGCGGCGGTGACGCTGTTGATCATTATGATCGCCGCCGGACGCGGTGGATTTTCCCCACACCGCATGTTACTGGCGGGGATGGCGTTAAGTACCGCGTTCACCATGCTTTTGATGATGTTGCAGGCAAGTGGTGACCCGCGAATGGCGCAAGTTCTGACCTGGATTTCCGGTTCGACCTACAACGCGACCGATGCGCAGGTCTGGCGTACCGGAATTGTGATGGTGATTTTGCTGGCGATTACCCCGCTGTGCCGCCGCTGGCTGACCATTTTACCGCTGGGAGGTGATACCGCACGAGCCGTGGGGATGGCGCTGACGCCGACGCGAATTGCGCTGCTGCTGTTAGCGGCTTGCCTGACAGCGACTGCGACAATGACCATTGGACCGTTGAGTTTTGTTGGTTTAATGGCACCACATATTGCGCGGATGATGGGCTTTCGACGGACGATGCCACACATCGTAATTTCGGCGCTGGTGGGAGGATTACTGCTGGTGTTCGCTGACTGGTGTGGGCGGATGGTGCTGTTTCCATTCCAGATCCCAGCGGGGCTGCTGTCGACCTTTATCGGCGCGCCATATTTTATCTATTTGTTGAGAAAGCAGAGCCGTTAATTGAATGCCTCGCCCGGTGGGCGAGGCAAAATCATCACAACTTCGCAAACACCCGACGTGCAGCATCGATGGTGTTATTGATATCTTCCATGCTGTGCGCCACAGACATAAAGCCCGCTTCAAACGCTGACGGTGCCAGATAAACACCTTCGTCCAGCATCATATGGAAGAAACGCTTAAAGCGTTCCACGTCACAGGCCATCACATCCTGATAGCACGTCACGGACTCGGCGTCGGTAAAGAAAATACCGAACATGCCGCCAACGTGGTTTACCACCAGCGGAATTCCGGCTTCTTCTGCCGCTTCCAGCAGACCTTCTGCCAGACGTGTTGTCAGCTCATCCAGCGTTTCGTGAACGCCCGGCTGCGCGACTTCATTCAGACAGGCGAAACCAGCAGCCATCGCAATCGGGTTACCGGAAAGCGTACCCGCCTGATAGACCGGACCGGTCGGGGCCAGCGCATCCATTACATCACGACGACCACCGAATGCGCCTACCGGCATTCCACCGCCGATGATTTTGCCGAGGCAGGTGAGATCCGGTTCCACACCGTAATAATCCTGTGCGCCAGCTAGCGCTACGCGGAAACCGGTCATCACTTCATCGATGATCAGCAACGCGCCAAATTCGTCGCACAGCGCGCGCAGACCTGGCAGGAACTCTGGCAGCGGTGGAACGCAGTTCATATTGCCTGCCACCGGCTCGACGATAATACAGGCAATCTCTTGCGGGTATTGCTCAAACGCGGCGCGTACAGAGGCCAGATCGTTATAAGTACAGGTTAAGGTATGTTTGGCGAAATCTGCCGGAACGCCCGGCGAGTTTGGCTGGCCTAACGTGAGTGCGCCAGAACCGGCTTTCACCAGCAGGCAGTCAGCGTGACCGTGGTAACAACCTTCAAATTTAATAATTTTGTCGCGACCGGTAAAACCACGGGCCAGGCGGATGGCGCTCATTGTCGCTTCAGTGCCGGAGTTCACCATGCGCACCATATCCATGGTCGGGACCAGTTCGGTCACCAGTTGCGCCATTTTCACTTCCATTTCGGTTGGTGCACCAAAGCTTAAACCACGCTCGGCGGCTTCAATCACGGCATTGCGGATCGCCGGATGGTTATGGCCCAGCACCATCGGCCCCCAGGAACCGACATAATCGATATAGGCTTTGCCATCAACATCGTACAGATAAGCGCCGTCCGCTTTTTCGATAAACAGTGGAGTGCCGCCCACGCCAGTAAAGGCGCGAACAGGGGAGTTCACACCGCCAGGGATCAGCTCGCGCGCTGCGCTGTAAAGATTTTCAGACTTACTCATGGAGGGTTCCTGATTCGTAGAAAAAGTGAATGGCTGCTATTCTATGTTATTCATAACAAGTTAAATACTCGTCAAACATCAGGCTGCTTGTACTGGTGCAATCCTGATTTCTTAGAGTATAAAAGTTTTGTGCATTTGAAACATTACGCTTTGCAAAGGATTTTCATGGAACGTGCGAGTAAAATGCCGTCATCTTATTTGTATGACCAATAAGTGATCATTGGATGAAAACTGATACTCCCTCTTTAGAAACACCGCAGGCCGCGCGCCTGCGACGCAGACAACTGATTCGCCAACTTCTTGAGCGCGATAAAACCCCGTTAGCCATTTTGTTTATGGCGGCAGTCGTCGGCACGCTTGTCGGGCTGGCTGCGGTTGCTTTTGACAAAGGTGTCGCCTGGTTGCAGAACCAGCGTATGGGGGCGCTGGTACATACTGCTGATAATTATCCGCTTCTGTTAACCGTCGCTTTTCTCTGTTCGGCGGTGCTGGCGATGTTCGGCTACTTTTTGGTGCGCAAATACGCGCCGGAAGCAGGTGGTTCGGGGATCCCGGAAATTGAAGGGGCGCTGGAAGATCAACGTCCCGTTCGCTGGTGGCGTGTGTTGCCGGTGAAATTCTTTGGCGGGCTGGGAACACTCGGCGGAGGCATGGTGCTGGGCCGCGAAGGGCCAACCGTACAGATCGGCGGCAATATCGGTCGCATGGTGCTTGATATTTTCCGCCTGAAAGGTGATGAAGCGCGCCATACGCTGCTGGCAACCGGTGCTGCGGCGGGGCTGGCTGCGGCCTTTAACGCCCCGCTAGCGGGTATTTTGTTTATTATCGAAGAGATGCGTCCGCAGTTTCGCTATACGTTAATTTCGATTAAAGCGGTATTTATTGGCGTCATTATGTCGACCATTATGTACCGGATTTTTAATCATGAAGTTGCATTGATTGACGTCGGTAAACTTTCTGACGCGCCGCTTAATACGCTGTGGCTTTATCTGATCCTCGGTATTATTTTTGGCATTTTCGGCCCTATTTTTAATAAATGGGTGCTGGGGATGCAGGATTTGCTGCACCGTGTGCACGGCGGCAATATTACCAAATGGGTACTGATGGGCGGTGCAATTGGCGGTCTGTGTGGATTGCTGGGGTTTGTGGCACCAGCAACGTCGGGCGGCGGCTTTAACCTGATTCCTATCGCTACCGCAGGGAATTTCAGCATGGGAATGCTGGTGTTTATCTTCGTCGCGCGGGTCATTACCACCTTACTCTGTTTCTCTTCCGGCGCGCCGGGCGGTATTTTTGCCCCTATGCTGGCGCTGGGTACTGTGCTGGGAACCGCTTTCGGAATGGTTGCCGTTGAGCTGTTTCCGCAATATCACCTTGAAGCAGGCACTTTTGCTATTGCCGGAATGGGGGCGTTACTGGCGGCATCTATTCGCGCGCCGTTAACGGGAATCATTCTGGTTCTGGAAATGACCGATAACTACCAGCTCATTTTGCCAATGATTATTACCGGTCTTGGCGCAACACTATTAGCACAATTTACCGGTGGGAAACCGCTATACTCGGCGATTCTTGCGCGCACGCTGGCAAAACAGGAAGCTGAGCAACTGGCGCGAAGCAAGGCCGCATCAGCCAGCGAGAATACTTGAACGAAATACCAGGGTATTAGATAATGGCGATTATTATTGGGTTAGAATTTGCCCAATTGCCGATGTCGTTTGGAGCAAAATATGAGTGATGACGTAGCACTGCCGCTGGAGTTTACCGACGCAGCAGCCAACAAAGTTAAAAGCCTGATCGCTGACGAAGATAACCCGAATCTGAAATTACGCGTGTATATCACCGGTGGCGGTTGCAGCGGCTTCCAGTATGGTTTCACCTTTGATGATCAGGTGAACGAAGGCGATATGACCATCGAAAAACAGGGCGTTGGCCTGGTGGTTGATCCGATGAGCCTGCAATATCTGGTCGGCGGTTCCGTTGACTATACCGAAGGTCTGGAAGGTTCTCGTTTCATCGTGACCAACCCGAACGCGAAAAGCACCTGCGGTTGCGGTTCTTCCTTTAGCATCTAATCTGTTGTTCATGTGCCGGATAAACTATCCGGCACATCTTCTCTCTTCAACGCCCATTCTCATCCAGCGCAAACGTCGGTAGCTTAAGATGCCAACGAATAGCCGCCAGCCGAATCAATAGCGTCACGACCATGCCCATCATACTGGCTGTTTCCAGTGGTACGGAAAATGTGTAATAAGCCGTAGCGTGGACAATACCGCCGATAATACAGGCAGTTGCGTAAATTTCTGTACGTAAAATCATGGGGATTTCGCGGGCCAGTACATCACGAATGATCCCGCCGCCAACGCCAGTAATGACGCCCATACAAACCGCGATTAACGGACCGGCTTCCGCATTAAAGGCTTTATTCACGCCAATGCCGACAAACACCGCCAGACCAACGGCGTCCAGCACCGGCAACATCCATTTTGGTAAGCGTCTTGGCTGGCGCACCAGCACGATGGTCAGCATGCTGGTTACCATTGCAACGACCAGATCGGTGGGATCTTTCACCCAAAATACAGGGCCGTGATCCAGCGCCATGTCGCGAATTGTTCCGCCGCCTACTGCGGTTACCACGCCCAGTACCAGAACACCAAAAGGGTCCATACGCAATTTTCCGGCTAACAAAACGCCGGAGATGGCAAATACCGCTGTGCCGACTATATCCAGCCAATAGACGAGCATTGTTCAATCCCCACTGAGCACCTGAAAAGGTCAGGCGCTAATCTACCTGTGAAAGCGCATTACAGAGCTGTTGTGCAGCGAGGATAATACGTGGGCTTGCACGTTCAAACCAGTCACTCGTGAGAGGAATAACGGGAATTTTGAGCTGTTCACCCCAGTATTGTTTGATTTTAGGAATTTGGTCCGGTCCGCCTGTAATGACAATCGCCTGTGGCGAGCGTGCTAACACCTGTTCGCGGCTAACTTGCGGCCAGGGAACCCGGCTGTCTTTAAAGATGTTTTCTCCGCCACAAACTTCGAGTACCTGGTTTTGAATCGACTCTTTTCCACTGGTAAATGGCGGATTAATGCCGAATTGCAGAAAAACACGTTTTTTAGGTTTATCAGCATATTGCGCTTTCAATTGCGCGTACTGGTCCAGCAGGGATTGCGCGGCTTGTTCGGCCTTGTCTGGTTGCGGACTCCAGGGGGCCAGTTGACGTAACGCATTGGCAATTTGTTCAATGCTTGTCGCATCGACCCACATCACTTTTATTCCCAGCGAAGCCAGCTGGTCAACCTGCCGCTCGGCATTACCTCCACGCCAGGCAATCACCAGATCGGGTTTCAGCGCCACAATGCGTTCCAGATTCATCCCCTGCCAGGTGGATACCTGCTCAATCTTTTGCGCTTGTGGAGGATAGTCGGAATAGCTGCTGACCCCAACCGGCGTGATCCCGGCGGCAAAGGCAAGTTCAGTGTTGGCGGGAGAAAGCGTGATGACGCGCGGCGCGGCGTTGAGCCATAGTGGCGCGAGAAAAGACAGGGCGACCAGCGCCCTGAACAGTGACTTAGCCATGTGCCAGTTTCTGCACCAGTGACTCAACCATCAGGCTGGACTGTTTAGCGGCAACAGCCAGGAACTCATCGAAGCTAAGATGAGACTGTTGATCGGCCACGTCGGAGATGGCGCGTACTACGACAAACGGGACGTTGAAATTGTGGCAGACATGGGCGATTGCCGTCGCTTCCATCTCTACAGCAATGGCCTGTGGGAAGTTGTGGCGGATTTTTGCCAGACCAACAGAACCGTTGATGAAAGCGTCGCCGCTAACAATCAGGCCACGTACAGCGTTAAGATTTAGTTCGGCAATGCAGGCCTCAGCGGCAGCGATCAGTTTATCGTCAGCTTTAAAGCCTGCCGGACAGCCTGGTAACTGACCGTATTCATAACCAAATGCCGTGACATCCGCGTCGTGATAACGTGCTTCGTCCGAGACAACGATATCGCCCACTTTCAGCGTTGGTGCCAGGCCACCGGCAGAACCGGTGTTAATAATCACATCTGGCTTGCAGTGTTCCAACAGCAAAGTGGCACCCAGCGCCGCAGCGACTTTACCGATGCCCGATTTCAGAAGCGCAACCTCGGTTCCATTCAGTTGGCCGGTATAGATTTCGCAACCGCCGAGACTGATAGTTTGACGGTTTTCGATTTTGTCACGCAGCAGCGTAACTTCTTCTTCCATTGCACCAATGATGCCGATTTTCATAGATTTACTCGCGATAAGCCCGATTTGAAGGCATAGTTTACCATGCGCTTACGGGGAAGCGTATTTCTCACGCGGGAGAGGACATGGCACAGATTGATTTCCGAAAAAAAATAAACTGGCATCGTCGTTACCGTTCACCGCAGGGCGTTAAAACCGAACATGAGATCCTGCGGATCTTCGAGAGCGATCGCGGGCGTATCATCAACTCTCCGGCAATTCGTCGTCTGCAACAAAAGACCCAGGTTTTTCCACTGGAGCGCAATGCCGCCGTGCGCACGCGTCTTACCCACTCGATGGAAGTCCAGCAGGTGGGGCGCTACATCGCCAAAGAAATTTTAAGCCGTCTGAAAGAGCTTAAATTGCTGGAAGCATACGGCCTGGAAGAACTGACCGGCCCCTTTGAAAGCATTGTTGAGATGTCATGCCTTATGCACGATATCGGCAATCCGCCGTTTGGTCATTTTGGCGAAGCGGCGATAAATGACTGGTTTCGCCAGCGTTTGCACCCGGAAGATGCCGAAAGCCAGCCTCTGACTGACGATCGCTGCAGCGTGGCAGCACTACGTTTACGGGACGGGGAAGAACCGCTTAACGAGCTGCGGCGCAAAATACGTCAGGACTTATGTCATTTTGAGGGGAATGCACAAGGCATTCGTCTGGTGCATACATTGATGCGGATGAATCTCACCTGGGCACAGGTTGGCGGTATTTTAAAATATACTCGTCCGGCGTGGTGGCGTGGTGAAACGCCTGAGACACATCACTATTTAATGAAAAAGCCGGGTTATTATCTTTCTGAGGAAGCCTATATTGCCCGGTTGCGTAAAGAACTTAATTTGGCGCTTTACAGTCGTTTTCCATTAACGTGGATTATGGAAGCTGCCGACGACATCTCCTATTGTGTGGCAGATCTTGAAGATGCGGTAGAGAAAAGAATATTTACCGTTGAGCAGCTTTATCATCATTTGCACGAGGCGTGGGGCCAGCATGAGAAAGGTTCGCTCTTTTCGCTGGTGGTTGAAAATGCCTGGGAAAAATCACGCTCAAATAGTTTAAGCCGCAGTACGGAAGATCAGTTTTTTATGTATTTACGGGTAAACACCCTAAATAAACTGGTACCCTACGCGGCACAACGATTTATTGATAATCTGCCTGCGATTTTCGCCGGAACGTTTAATCATGCATTATTGGAAGATGCCAGCGAATGCAGCGATCTTCTTAAGCTATATAAAAATGTCGCTGTAAAACATGTGTTTAGCCATCCAGATGTCGAGCAGCTTGAATTGCAGGGCTATCGGGTCATTAGCGGATTATTAGAGATTTATCGTCCTTTATTAAGCCTGTCGTTATCAGACTTTACTGAACTGGTAGAAAAAGAACGGGTGAAACGTTTCCCTATTGAATCGCGCTTATTCAACAAACTCTCGACGCGCCATCGGCTGGCCTATGTCGAGGCTGTCAGTAAATTACCGTCAGATTCTCCTGAGTTTCCGCTATGGGAATATTATTACCGTTGCCGCCTGCTGCAGGATTATATCAGCGGTATGACCGACCTCTATGCCTGGGATGAATACCGACGTCTGATGGCCGTAGAACAATAACCAGGCTTTTGTAAAGACGAACAATAAATTTTTACCTTTTGCAGAAACTTTAGTTCGGAACTTCGCGCTATAAAACGAATCTGAAGAACACAGCAATTTTGCGTTATCTGTTAATCGAGACTGAAATACATGAAAAAAACCACATTAGCACTGAGTGCACTGGCTCTGAGTTTAGGTTTGGCGTTATCTCCGCTCTCTGCAACGGCGGCTGAGACTTCTTCAGCAACGACAGCCCAGCAGATGCCAAGCCTTGCACCGATGCTCGAAAAGGTGATGCCTTCAGTGGTCAGCATTAACGTAGAAGGTAGCACAACCGTTAATACGCCGCGTATGCCGCGTAATTTCCAGCAGTTCTTCGGTGATGATTCTCCGTTCTGCCAGGAAGGTTCTCCGTTCCAGAGCTCTCCGTTCTGCCAGGGGGGCCAGGGCGGTAATGGCGGCGGCCAGCAACAGAAATTCATGGCGCTGGGTTCCGGCGTCATCATTGATGCCGATAAAGGCTATGTCGTCACCAACAACCACGTTGTTGATAACGCGACGGTGATTAAAGTCCAGCTGAGCGATGGTCGTAAGTTCGACGCGAAGATGGTTGGCAAAGATCCGCGCTCTGATATCGCGCTGATCCAGATCCAGAACCCGAAAAACCTGACCGCAATTAAGATGGCGGATTCTGATGCACTGCGCGTGGGTGATTACACCGTAGCGATTGGTAACCCGTTTGGTCTGGGCGAGACGGTAACTTCCGGGATTGTCTCTGCGCTGGGGCGTAGCGGCCTGAATGCTGAAAACTACGAAAACTTCATCCAGACCGATGCAGCGATCAACCGTGGTAACTCCGGTGGTGCGCTGGTTAACCTGAACGGTGAACTGATCGGTATCAACACCGCGATCCTCGCACCGGACGGCGGAAACATCGGTATCGGTTTTGCTATCCCGAGCAACATGGTGAAAAACCTGACCTCGCAGATGGTGGAATACGGCCAGGTGAAACGTGGTGAGTTGGGTATTATGGGCACTGAGCTGAACTCCGATCTGGCGAAAGCGATGAAAGTTGACGCCCAGCGCGGTGCTTTCGTAAGCCAGGTTCTGCCGAATTCTTCCGCCGCGAAAGCGGGCATTAAAGCGGGTGATGTGATCACCTCCCTGAACGGTAAGCCAATCAGCAGCTTTGCCGCACTGCGTGCTCAGGTGGGCACTATGCCGGTGGGTAGCAAACTGACCCTGGGCTTACTGCGCGACGGGAAGCAGGTTAACGTGAACCTGGAACTGCAGCAGAGCAGCCAGAATCAGGTTGATTCCAGCACCATCTTCAACGGCATTGAAGGCGCTGAGATGAGTAACAAAGGCAAAGATCAGGGCGTGGTAGTGAACAACGTGAAAACGGGCACTCCGGCTGCGCAGATCGGCCTGAAAAAAGGTGATGTGATTATTGGCGCGAACCAGCAGGCAGTGAAAAACATCGCTGAACTGCGTAAAATTCTCGATAGCAAACCATCTGTTCTGGCGCTGAACATTCAGCGTGGCGACAGCACCATCTACCTGTTAATGCAGTAATCTCCCTCAACCCCTTCCTGAAAACGGGAAGGGGTTCTCCTTACAATCTGTGAACTTCACCACAACTCCATACATCTTCATCATCCTTTGGGCATTTGCACAATGCCGTACGTTACGTACTTCCTTATGCTAAGCCGTGCATAACGGAGGACTTATGGCTGGCTGGCATCTTGATACCAAAATGGCGCAGGATATCGTGGCACGTACCATGCGCATCATCGATACCAATATCAACGTAATGGATGCCCGCGGGCGAATTATCGGCAGCGGCGATCGTGAGCGTATTGGTGAATTGCACGAAGGTGCATTGCTGGTACTTTCACAGGGACGAGTCGTCGATATCGATGACGCGGTGGCACGTCATCTGCACGGTGTGCGGCAAGGGATTAATCTACCGTTACGGCTGGAAGGTGAAATTGTCGGCGTAATTGGCCTGACTGGTGAACCAGAGAACCTGCGTAAATATGGCGAACTGGTCTGCATGACGGCTGAAATGATGCTGGAACAGTCGCGGTTGATGCACCTGTTGGCGCAGGATAGCCGTTTGCGGGAAGAACTGGTGATGAACCTGATTCAGGCTGAGGAGAATACCCCCGCACTTACTGAATGGGCGCAACGGCTGGGGATCGATCTCAATCAACCGCGAGTGGTGGCTATTGTTGAGGTCGACAGCGGTCAGCTTGGCGTGGACAGCGCAATGGCGGAGTTACAGCAACTGCAAAACGCGCTGACTACGCCTGAGCGTAATAATCTGGTGGCAATTGTTTCGCTGACCGAAATGGTGGTGTTGAAACCGGCGTTGAACTCTTTTGGGCGCTGGGATGCAGAAGATCATCGTAAGCGAGTTGAACAACTCATTACCCGCATGAAAGAGTACGGCCAGCTGCGTTTTCGCGTTTCGCTGGGCAACTATTTTACCGGACCGGGCAGTATTGCCCGATCCTATCGTACGGCGAAAACGACGATGGTGGTGGGTAAACAGCGAATGCCTGAAAGTCGCTGCTATTTTTATCAGGATCTGATGTTGCCTGTGTTACTCGACAGTTTGCGTGGCGACTGGCAGGCCAACGAACTGGCGCGACCGCTGGCGCGGCTGAAAGCGATGGACAATAACGGCTTGCTGCGGCGAACGCTGGCGGCGTGGTTTCGTCACAATGTGCAACCGCTGGCAACGTCAAAGGCGTTGTTTATTCATCGTAATACTCTGGAGTATCGGCTTAATCGTATATCGGAACTGACCGGGCTTGATTTGGGCAATTTTGATGATAGGTTGCTGCTGTATGTGGCGTTGCAACTGGATGAAGAGCGGTAGGTTATGCGTTAAGGTCGAGGCGGCGCTGGCTCATTCCCCTCAGCCCGAAGGGGAGAGGGGAATGCCCGAGTTAACCGTCAGTTCGGGATTATTTACGCGTTAGTTTTTCCAGATCGGCTTCAATCTCGCTGATCTTATTGGTTACTACTGACTCCAGGTGACGTAAGTCGTCGAGGATCTTACGCTTAAGATCAACTTCGCTGCGGTCACGCTGGCAGATTTGATCTAACTCATCAATGATATAGCGAAGATTAGGGCTAATCTCCTGCACTTCTTTATAACCCTGACCCACACCATCGGCGACGACCGTTTTACGCTGACGCGGATATTTAAATTTCACGCTCTTGGCGAAAAACTCGCCTTTGTCTTTCTGGAAATAGATTTTCAGAATATCGTTGTTGGCTTCCTGCCGGAGGCTGTAACGATCAATTTCTTCAGGATTGGTAATACCCAGACTTTTCAGATTGTCGTACATAGCGTTACCTCAAAATGAGTCAGTAAATTGTGCTTATTTTAGCATTTGGCCTGGCCCGCCCGGCTCGACTGTGATCGCAGAAAGCCTTTTTCTTCCAGACTTCTATCATGGCGTAAAAATCAAAAAATTACCTGCTTTATTGTGGCGATATTCCATGGGATGGATTAGCACATTTATCTTTGTTTTGCGAATTACATGACAGTCCGAAACAAGATGAAAAAGTATTTAAAAAAGGGGAAGAAGAATGAGTAGGACGAATTATTCTGAACCAGAAAGCAATCGGGCAGCATCGTGCTGCCCGTGTGCATACTTTTAGTCGATGGTACGCAGCAGTTCGTTAATGCCGACTTTGCCGCGAGTTTTCGCGTCAACTTTCTTAACGATCACCGCACAGTAGAGGCTGTATTTGCCATCTTTCGACGGCAGATTACCTGAAACAACCACAGACCCCGCCGGAACGCGACCGTAGTGGATTTCGCCGGTTTCACGGTCGTAAATACGGGTGCTCTGACCGATGTATACGCCCATGGAAATGACGGAACCTTCTTCGACAATAACGCCTTCAACCACTTCAGAACGCGCGCCAATGAAGCAGTTATCTTCAATAATGGTCGGGTTCGCCTGTAATGGCTCCAGCACGCCGCCGATACCTACGCCACCGGAAAGATGGACGTTTTTACCAATCTGCGCACAGGAACCGACAGTCGCCCAGGTATCAACCATGGTGCCTTCATCAACATATGCGCCGATGTTGACGTAAGACGGCATCAGCACGGTGTTACGGGCAATGAACGCACCCTGACGTACCGCCGCTGGTGGTACAACGCGGAAGCCTTCTTTCTGGAAACGCGCTTCATCGTAGTTGGCGAATTTCATCGGCACTTTATCGAAGTAGCGGCTTTCTGCCCCTTCGATCACCTGATTATCATTAATACGGAAAGAGAGCAGCACCGCCTTTTTCAACCACTGATGCGTCACCCACTGACCGTCAATTTTTTCCGCCACACGCAGTGCGCCGGAATCCAGCAGGGCGATCACCTGATTTACCGCTTCGCGGGTAACGGTGTCTGCATTGGCTGGCGTGATCTCGGCACGGCGTTCAAAAGCGGTTTCAATAATGTTCTGTAACTGCTGCATTGTTAAACTCTTTTCATATCAGTAAACACATCACCCTTTATCGTTTGGATTGAGGGCCTCTGTCAACCGCTGATGCACTTCCTGCTGCAACTCGTTATTAAGCGCACGCCGGTCAGCGGTGGCAATTATGAATAAATCTTCTACTCGCTCGCCAATGGTTGTAATTCGGGCGCCATGAAGCGAAATTCCCAGATCGGCAAAAATTTTCCCAACTCGCGCCAGCAGACCTGGTTGGTCGAGGGCGATCAGTTCGAGGAACGATTTGCGGTCGGTATGGGTCGGCAAAAACGTTACTTCGGTTTCAACAGTAAAATGGCGCAATTTGGCAGGTTGACGACGGGGCTGCGGTGGCTGCCAGCTACTTTGTGTCAGTACTTGCTCCAGACCAAACCGAATAACCTCATGACGATCTGCGGATAGCGGGCTACCATCGGGTTCCAGCACGATAAAGGTATCCATCGCCATACCGTCGCGAGTGGTGAAAATTTGTGCGTCGTGGACACTTAAATTGCGGCGGTCTAATTCGGCACAGACGGCGGCAAACAGATAGGGGCGGTCCGGGCTCCAGATAAAAATCTCGGTGCCTCCACGCGTAGCCTGCGGACTAAGCAATACCAGCGGTTTGCTTAAATCATGCTGTAATAAATGGCGCGCATGCCAGGCCAGTTGATTTGGGCTATGGCGGACAAAATAGTTAGCACGACAGCGTGACCAAATTTGGTGCAGCGTCTCTTCGTCGATGTTATCCATGCGCAGTAGTGCCAGCGCCTGGAGTTGGTGATGGCGAACCCGTTCGCGCATATCCGGCGTGTTTTGCATTCCGCGTCGTAGCTGCTTTTCGGTGGCGAAATAGAGTTCGCGCAACAGACTTTGCTTCCAGCTATTCCACAGCGTTTCGTTGGTGGCGCAAATGTCAGCCACTGTCAGGCATACCAGATAGCGCAGACGATTTTCCGTTTGAACTTCTTCGGCAAACTGCTTGATGACTTCAGGGTCCTGAATATCGCGGCGCTGTGCTGTCACCGACATCAGCAAGTGCTGGCGAACCAGCCAGGCGACCAGCTGTGTTTCGCGTGAGTTCAGCCCGTGGAGTTCGGCAAAATGCACCACGTCTTGTGCACCGAGAATGGAGTGGTCACCGCCACGCCCTTTGGCGATATCGTGAAACAGCGCGGCGATGAAAATCAGCTCAGTTGACGGCAGGCGCGGCCAGACGTCCACGCACAACGGATGGCGTTGGCGCGTTTCTTCACTGGCAAAACTCTCCAGTTTCAGCATCACGCGGATAGTATGTTCATCCACCGTATAGGCGTGGAACAGGTCAAACTGCATTTGCCCGACGATATGCGACCATTGCGGCATATACGCGCCGAGTACGCTATGGCGATGCATTGGCAATAGCCCGCGCCGCACCGCTCCGGGGTGACGCAGAATGCTCAAAAACAGTTTTCGTGCTTCCGGAATATTACACAGCGGTTGTTGCAGATGGCGACGGGCATGGCGCAGATGGCGCAGCGTGGTGGAGTAAATGCCGGTGATCGCACTGTTGCGCACCATGGTGTAGAACATACGCAAGATGGCTTCCGGCTGGCGCATAAATAGTGTTTCATCACGCAGGTCGATTAGCGTACCGCGTAGCTGAAACTCATCGTCGATTGGACGTGGTTTTTCGTCGGCGGGAAGGGCGAGGATGGCTTCATCGAACAGTTGCAGCAGCATCTGGTTGAGTTCACTGACGCGGCGTGTAACGCGGAAGTAATCCTTCATCATCCGCTCGACCGGTTCGTTACCTTCACCACTGTAATTCAAACGCTGGGCGACGCTAAGCTGGCGATCAAACAGCAGGCGATTATCGTAACGGCTGACGACCAGATGCAGGGCAAAGCGAATACGCCACAATATATGCAGACATTCGTTTAATTCCGCTCGCTCCGCTGAGGTTAAGAAGCCAAACCCGACCATTTCATCCAACGATGTTGCGCCAAAATGACGGCGGGCCACCCATTGCAGCGTGTGGATATCGCGCAAGCCGCCGGGGCTACTTTTGATGTCTGGCTCAAGGTTGTAGCTGGTGCCGTGGTAACGCTGATGGCGCTGGTTCTGTTCTTCAACTTTCGCTGCGTAGAACTTGTCGGAAGGCCAGAATCCTTCGCTGAAAATATGTTTTTGCAGTTCGAGGAACAGCGCAACATCGCCAATTAATAAGCGGGATTCGATTAAATTGGTGGCGACGGTTAAATCCGATAACCCTTCCAGCATGCACTCTTCAAGCGTGCGCACGCTATGACCGACTTCCAGCTTCACATCCCAGAGCAGCGTTAACAGCTCGCCCACTTTTTGCGCCTGATCATCCGGGAGCTTTTTACGGCTTAAAATCAGTAAATCGATGTCGGAAAGTGGATGCAGCTCGCCACGACCATAACCACCGACGGCAACCAATGCCAGGTCGGCAATCTGGCTGAATCCCGCTTCAATCCATAATCGTTGCAGGAGCTGGTCTATGAACTCGGTACGTGCCTCAATCAACTGTTCTGCGGAGATCCCATTGTCAAAGGCATCACCCAGCCAACGCTGGAAAGTATCGATATGGGCTTTTATCCCACAGACGGTTAATTCATCACGGGGCCAGGCGCATGGATTTTGCGGTTGACCGGGCAGGGTGGGGAGAGCGGTGTTTGCGTACTGTTCTGGAAGGGTATTCATTGTGCGCCACCCATAAGATTAAATTATCGCATTAAAAAAGCCGGCATTCGCCGGCTTCATCTTATTCGTCGTGCGAGATTATCGCCGGGATGGTGTCATCCTTGCGTAGCGTCAGAATTTCGCAGCCGTTATCAGTCACCACAATAGTATGCTCGTATTGTGCAGACAAGCTGCGATCTTTGGTTTTTACCGTCCAGCCATCTTTCATGGTGCGGATCTCTTTTTTACCCGCGTTGACCATTGGCTCGATGGTGAACGTCATCCCCGGTTTCAGCACGACGTTGGTTTCACGGGAGTCATAGTGCAGCACCTGCGGTTCTTCGTGGAAGCCGCGACCAATACCGTGTCCGCAATATTCACGAACGACGGAGAAACCTTCTGCTTCAACAAACTTCTGAATCGCCGCACCGATTTCGCGCAGATTAATGCCAGGTTTTACCATGCGCAGCGCCAGGTACAGGCTTTCTTGCGTGATGCGGCACAGACGTTCGCCCATGATGGTCGGCTTACCGACTATAAACATTTTCGAGGTATCGCCGTGGAAACCATCTTTGATTACGGTGACATCAATGTTAACGATATCGCCGTCTTTCAGCAGCTTGGCGTCGTCCGGGATACCGTGGCACACCACTTCATTAATAGAAATGCAAACGGATTTCGGATAGCCGTGATAGCCGAGGCAGGCAGAAACCGCGTGTTGTTCATTAACAATGTAATCATTACAGATGCGATCCAGCTCGCCGGTGCTGACGCCCGGTTTAACATACGGTTCGATCATCTCCAGCACTTCGGCAGCCAGTCGGCCAGCGACGCGCATTTTTTCGATATCTTCTGGGGTCTTGATTGAGATAGCCATTAATTCTGTCCATCAGCGTCGGTGATACCGACAATATATATGTAAGTGCTGTCAATGGTATCACACCCGGGCAAATTGAGAATCATTCTGAATTTCGCCAAACGTGCCACTGAAGGTTTTCTATAATAGAAAATTCAACGTCTGATGCTGTACACAGCGCCAACAATTATTGGTGTCCACGACGTATTTGTGGTATAAAGCGCGCCGGACTTCCGATCCATTTCGTATACACAGACTGGACGGAAGCGACAATCTCACTTTGTGTAACAACACACACGTATCGGCACATATTCCGGGGTGCCCTTTGGGGTCGGTAATATGGGATACGTGGAGGCATAACCCCAACTTTTATATAGAGGTTTTAATCATGGCAACTGTTTCCATGCGCGACATGCTCAAGGCTGGTGTTCACTTCGGTCACCAGACCCGTTACTGGAACCCGAAAATGAAGCCGTTCATCTTCGGTGCGCGTAACAAAGTTCACATCATCAACCTTGAGAAAACTGTACCGATGTTCAACGAAGCTCTGGCTGAACTGAACAAGATTGCTTCTCGCAAAGGTAAAATCCTTTTCGTTGGTACTAAACGCGCTGCAAGCGAAGCGGTGAAAGACGCTGCTCTGAGCTGCGACCAGTTCTTCGTGAACCATCGCTGGCTGGGCGGTATGCTGACTAACTGGAAAACCGTTCGTCAGTCCATCAAACGTCTGAAAGACCTGGAAACTCAGTCTCAGGACGGTACTTTCGACAAGCTGACCAAGAAAGAAGCGCTGATGCGCACTCGTGAGCTGGAGAAACTGGAAAACAGCCTGGGCGGTATCAAAGACATGGGCGGTCTGCCGGACGCTCTGTTTGTAATCGATGCTGACCACGAACACATTGCTATCAAAGAAGCAAACAACCTGGGTATTCCGGTATTTGCTATCGTTGATACCAACTCTGATCCGGACGGTGTTGACTTCGTTATCCCGGGTAACGACGACGCAATCCGTGCTGTGACCCTGTACCTGGGCGCTGTTGCTGCAACCGTACGTGAAGGCCGTTCTCAGGATCTGGCTTCCCAGGCGGAAGAAAGCTTCGTAGAAGCTGAGTAATAAGGCTTGATAACTCCCCCAAAATAGTTCGAGTTGCAGAAAGGCGGCAAGCTCGAGAATTCCCGGGAGCTTACATCAGTAAGTGAGCGGGATGAGCGAGCGAAGACAACGCATCTGCGGCGCGAAATATGAAGGGGGAGAGCCCTTATAGACCAGGTAGTACACGTTTGGTTAGGGGGCCTGCATATGGCCCCCTTTTTCACTTTTATATCTGTGCGGTTTAATGCCGGGCAGATCACATCTCCGAGGATTTTAGAATGGCTGAAATTACCGCATCCCTGGTAAAAGAGCTGCGTGAGCGTACTGGCGCAGGCATGATGGATTGCAAAAAAGCACTGACTGAAGCTAACGGCGACATCGAGCTGGCAATCGAAAACATGCGTAAGTCCGGTGCTATTAAAGCAGCGAAAAAAGCAGGCAACGTTGCTGCTGACGGCGTGATCAAAACCAAAATCGACGGCAACTACGGCATCATTCTGGAAGTTAACTGCCAGACTGACTTCGTTGCAAAAGACGCTGGTTTCCAGGCGTTCGCAGACAAAGTTCTGGACGCAGCTGTTGCTGGCAAAATCACTGACGTTGAAGTTCTGAAAGCACAGTTCGAAGAAGAACGTGTTGCGCTGGTAGCGAAAATTGGTGAAAACATCAACATTCGCCGCGTTGCTGCGCTGGAAGGCGACGTTCTGGGTTCTTATCAGCACGGTGCGCGTATCGGCGTTCTGGTTGCTGCTAAAGGCGCTGACGAAGAGCTGGTTAAACACATCGCTATGCACGTTGCTGCAAGCAAGCCAGAATTCATCAAACCGGAAGACGTATCCGCTGAAGTGGTAGAAAAAGAATACCAGGTACAGCTGGATATCGCGATGCAGTCTGGTAAGCCGAAAGAAATCGCAGAGAAAATGGTTGAAGGCCGCATGAAGAAATTCACCGGCGAAGTTTCTCTGACCGGTCAGCCGTTCGTTATGGAACCAAGCAAAACTGTTGGTCAGCTGCTGAAAGAGCATAACGCTGAAGTGACTGGCTTCATCCGCTTCGAAGTGGGTGAAGGCATCGAGAAAGTTGAGACTGACTTTGCAGCAGAAGTTGCTGCGATGTCCAAGCAGTCTTAATTATCGAAAAGGAGCCGCCTGAGGGCGGCTTCTTTTTGTGCCCATCTTGTAAATTCAGCTAACCCTTGTGGGGCTGCGCTGAAAAGCGACGTACAATGTCGCTAGTATTAATTCATTTCAATCGTTGACAGTCTCAGGAAAGAAACATGGCTACCAATGCAAAACCCGTCTATAAACGCATTCTGCTTAAGTTGAGTGGCGAAGCTCTGCAGGGCACTGAAGGCTTCGGTATTGATGCAAGCATACTGGATCGCATGGCTCAGGAAATCAAAGAACTGGTTGAACTGGGTATTCAGGTTGGTGTGGTGATTGGTGGGGGTAACCTGTTCCGTGGCGCTGGTCTGGCGAAAGCGGGTATGAACCGCGTTGTGGGCGACCACATGGGGATGCTGGCGACCGTAATGAACGGCCTGGCAATGCGTGATGCACTGCACCGCGCCTATGTGAACGCTCGTCTGATGTCCGCTATTCCATTGAATGGCGTGTGCGACAGCTACAGCTGGGCAGAAGCTATCAGCCTGTTGCGCAACAACCGTGTGGTGATCCTCTCCGCCGGTACAGGTAACCCGTTCTTTACCACCGACTCAGCAGCCTGCCTGCGTGGTATCGAAATTGAAGCCGATGTGGTGCTGAAAGCAACCAAAGTTGACGGCGTGTTTACTGCTGATCCGGCGAAAGATCCAACCGCAACCATGTACGAGCAACTGACTTACAGCGAAGTGCTCGAAAAAGAGCTGAAAGTCATGGACCTGGCGGCCTTCACGCTGGCTCGTGACCATAAATTACCGATTCGTGTTTTCAACATGAACAAACCGGGTGCGCTGCGCCGTGTGGTAATGGGTGAAAAAGAAGGGACTTTAATCACGGAATAATTCCCGTGATGGATAAATAAGGGTAAGATTCCGCGTAAGTATCGCGGGGGCGTAAGTCTGGTTATAAGGCGTTATTGTTGCAGGCAGTTTGGTCACGGCCAGCGCGCAGCAACCGGAGCGTACACAAGTACGTGAGGATGGCGAGCACTGCCCGGGGCCAAAATGGCAAATAAAATAGCCTAATAATCCAGACGATTACCCGTAATATGTTTAATCAGGGCTATACTTAGCACACTTCCACTGTGTGTGACTGTCTGGTCTGACTGAGACAAGTTTTCAAGGATTCGTAACGTGATTAGCGATATCAGAAAAGATGCTGAAGTACGCATGGACAAATGCGTAGAAGCGTTCAAAACCCAAATCAGCAAAATACGCACGGGTCGTGCTTCTCCCAGCCTGCTGGATGGCATTGTCGTGGAATATTACGGCACGCCGACGCCGCTGCGTCAGCTGGCAAGCGTAACGGTAGAAGATTCCCGTACTCTGAAAATCAACGTGTTTGATCGTTCAATGTCTCCGGCCGTTGAAAAAGCGATTATGGCGTCCGATCTTGGCCTGAACCCGAACTCCGCGGGTAGCGACATCCGTGTTCCGCTGCCGCCGCTGACGGAAGAACGTCGTAAAGATCTGACCAAAATCGTTCGTGGTGAAGCAGAACAAGCGCGTGTTGCAGTACGTAACGTGCGTCGTGACGCGAACGACAAAGTGAAAGCACTGTTGAAAGATAAAGAGATCAGCGAAGACGACGATCGCCGTTCTCAGGACGATGTACAGAAACTGACTGATGCTGCAATCAAGAAAATTGAAGCGGCGCTGGCAGACAAAGAAGCAGAACTGATGCAGTTCTGATTTCTTGAACGACAAAAACGCCGCTCAGTAGATCCTTGCGGATCGGCTGGCGGCGTTTTGCTTTTTATTCTGTCTCAACTCTGGATGTTTCATGAAGCAACTCACCATTCTGGGCTCGACCGGCTCGATTGGTTGCAGCACGCTGGACGTGGTGCGCCATAATCCCGAACACTTCCGCGTAGTTGCGCTGGTGGCAGGCAAAAATGTCACTCGCATGGTAGAACAGTGCCTGGAATTCTCTCCCCGCTATGCTGTAATGGACGATGAAGCGAGTGCGAAACTTCTTAAAACGATGCTACAGCAACAGGGTAGCCGCACCGAAGTCTTAAGTGGGCAACAAGCCGCTTGCGATATGGCAGCGCTTGAGGATGTTGATCAGGTGATGGCAGCCATTGTTGGCGCTGCTGGGCTGTTACCTACGCTTGCTGCGATCCGCGCGGGTAAAACCATTTTGCTGGCCAATAAAGAATCACTGGTTACTTGCGGACGTCTGTTTATGGACGCCGTAAAGCAGAGCAAAGCGCAATTGTTACCGGTCGATAGCGAACATAACGCCATTTTTCAGAGTTTACCGCAACCTATCCAGCATAATCTGGGATACGCTGACCTTGAGCAAAATGGCGTGGTGTCCATTTTACTTACCGGGTCTGGTGGCCCTTTCCGTGAGACGCCATTGCGCGATTTGGCAACAATGACGCCCGATCAAGCCTGCCGTCATCCGAACTGGTCGATGGGACGTAAAATTTCTGTCGATTCGGCTACCATGATGAACAAAGGTCTGGAATACATTGAAGCGCGTTGGCTGTTTAACGCCAGCGCCAGCCAGATGGAAGTGCTGATTCACCCGCAGTCAGTGATTCACTCAATGGTGCGCTATCAGGACGGCAGTGTTCTGGCGCAGCTGGGGGAACCGGATATGCGTACGCCAATTGCCCACACCATGGCATGGCCGAATCGCGTGAACTCTGGCGTGAAGCCGCTCGATTTTTGCAAACTAAGTGCGTTGACATTTGCCGCACCGGATTATGATCGTTATCCATGCCTGAAACTGGCGATGGAGGCGTTCGAACAAGGCCAGGCAGCGACGACAGCATTGAATGCCGCAAACGAAATCACCGTTGCTGCTTTTCTTGCGCAACAAATCCGCTTTACGGATATCGCCGCGTTGAATTTATCCGTACTGGAAAAAATGGATATGCGCGAACCACAATGTGTGGACGATGTGTTATCTGTTGATGCGAACGCGCGTGAAGTCGCCAGAAAAGAGGTGATGCGTCTCGCAAGCTGAGGATAATCCGGCTACAGAGAGTCGCGCTATTTGTTAGCGTAGGGCTTCAGTGATATAGTCTGCGCCATCTGATCGTAAGTAGTTGGCTTTATAAGGTCAGGTATGCCGTGGTTTTACACGGCTTTTTTTTGTATAGGCTTCAGTATTCCTGAGTACCGTAAACCCTGTCAGGGAATAAAAAACGCGTGATGTTGTCTGCTACTCAACCACTTAGCGAAAAATTGCCAGCGCATGGCTGTCGTCATGTTGCGATCATTATGGACGGCAATGGTCGCTGGGCAAAAAAGCAAGGGAAGATTCGTGCCTTTGGGCATAAAGCCGGGGCAAAATCCGTCCGCCGGGCTGTCTCTTTTGCGGCCAACAACGGTATTGAGGCGTTAACTCTGTATGCCTTTAGTAGTGAAAACTGGAACCGACCAGCGCAGGAAGTCAGTGCGTTAATGGAACTGTTTGTGTGGGCGCTTGATAGCGAAGTAAAGAGTCTGCACCGACATAACGTGCGTCTGCGTATTATTGGCGATACCAGTCGCTTTAACTCGCGTTTGCAAGAACGTATTCGTAAATCTGAAGCGCTAACAGCCGGGAATACCGGTCTGACGCTGAATATTGCGGCGAACTACGGTGGACGTTGGGATATAGTCCAGGGAGTCAGGCAACTGGCTGAAAAGGTGCAGCAAGGAAACCTGCAACCAGATCAGATAGATGAAGAGATGCTAAACCAGCATGTCTGTATGCATGAACTGGCCCCTGTAGATTTAGTAATTAGGACTGGGGGGGAGCATCGCATTAGTAACTTTTTGCTTTGGCAAATTGCCTATGCCGAACTTTACTTTACAGATGTTCTCTGGCCCGATTTCGATGAACAAGACTTTGAAGGGGCGTTAAATGCCTTTGCTAATCGAGAGCGTCGTTTCGGCGGTACCGAGCCCGGTGATGAAACAGCCTGATGGGGGTCGCTTTTGCTGAAGTATCGCCTGATATCTGCTTTTGTGTTAATACCCGTCGTCATCGCGGCGTTGTTTCTGTTGCCGCCGGTGGGGTTCGCCATTGTAACGCTGGTGGTCTGCATGCTGGCAGCGTGGGAATGGGGACAGCTTAGCGGTTTTACCACTCGCTCGCAGCGAGTATGGTTGGCGGTGTTATGCGGGTTATTGTTGGCGCTGATGCTTTTTCTGTTGCCGGAATATCACCGAAATATTCATCAACCGCTGGTTGAAATCTCACTTTGGGCTTCGCTGGGTTGGTGGATTGTCGCGCTATTGCTGGTGCTGTTTTACCCAGGTTCCGCAGCAATCTGGCGTAACTCTAAAACATTGCGCCTTATTTTTGGCGTGCTAACCATTGTTCCCTTCTTCTGGGGCATGCTGGCGTTACGGGCCTGGCACTACGACGAGAATCATTACAGTGGCGCAATATGGCTGCTCTATGTCATGATCCTGGTATGGGGCGCTGACTCTGGCGCATATATGTTTGGCAAATTGTTTGGTAAACATAAGCTGGCACCGAAGGTTTCTCCGGGTAAAACCTGGCAAGGCTTTATAGGTGGACTCGCGACTGCAGCGGTAATCTCATGGGGTTATGGCATGTGGGCGAATCTCGACGTCGCTCCCGTCACCTTACTCATTTGCTCTATTGTCGCAGCGTTAGCCTCAGTGCTCGGCGATCTGACCGAGAGTATGTTTAAGCGTGAAGCAGGAATTAAGGACAGCGGTCATTTAATTCCAGGACACGGTGGTATTTTAGATCGTATTGATAGCCTGACGGCTGCGGTACCGGTCTTTGCTTGCTTGTTGTTACTGGTATTCAGGACGCTTTAACGGAAGGTAATATGCTGAGTTTTCTCTGGGATTTGGCTTCGTTCATCGTTGCACTGGGTGTACTTATCACCGTGCATGAATTTGGTCATTTCTGGGTTGCCCGGCGTTGTGGTGTTCGCGTTGAGCGTTTCTCAATAGGGTTTGGTAAGGCGCTCTGGCGGCGAACTGATAAGTTAGGCACCGAATATGTTATCGCCCTGATCCCGTTGGGCGGTTATGTCAAAATGCTGGATGAGCGCGCAGAACCGGTCGTTCCGGAACTCCGCCACCATGCCTTCAATAATAAATCTGTCGGCCAACGAGCGGCGATTATTGCCGCAGGTCCGGTTGCAAACTTCATTTTTGCTATCTTTGCCTACTGGCTGGTTTTTATTATTGGTGTGCCTGGCGTACGTCCGGTGGTTGGCGAAATAGCAGCCAATTCGATAGCTGCGGAAGCACAAATTGCACCAGGTACGGAACTAAAAGCCGTAGATGGTATCGAAACGCCTGATTGGGATGCCGTGCGTTTGCAGTTGGTCGATAAAATTGGCGATGAAAGCACCACCATTACAGTAGCGCCATTTGGCAGCGACCAACGGCGGGATGTAAAGCTCGATTTACGTCACTGGGCGTTTGAGCCTGATAAAGAAGATCCGGTATCTTCGCTGGGGATTCGTCCTCGTGGGCCGCAAATTGAACCTGTACTGGAAAATGTGCAGCCAAACTCGGCGGCAAGCAAGGCAGGTTTGCAAGCAGGCGACAGGATCGTTAAAGTCGATGGTCAGCCCTTAACGCAGTGGGTGACCTTTGTGATGCTTGTCCGGGATAACCCGGGTAAATCCTTAGCGTTAGAAATCGAAAGGCAGGGGAGTCCCTTGTCTTTGACATTAATCCCGGAGAGTAAACCGGGTAATGGTAAAGCGATTGGTTTTGTCGGTATTGAGCCGAAAGTCATTCCTTTGCCTGATGAGTATAAAGTTGTACGCCAGTATGGGCCGTTCAACGCCATCGTCGAAGCCACGGACAAAACGTGGCAGTTGATGAAGCTGACGGTCAGTATGCTGGGAAAATTGATCACCGGTGATGTGAAACTGAACAACCTCAGTGGGCCGATCTCTATCGCCAAGGGGGCTGGGATGACAGCGGAACTCGGGGTTGTTTATTACCTGCCGTTTCTTGCGCTTATTAGCGTGAACTTAGGGATAATTAACCTGTTTCCGTTGCCCGTACTTGACGGGGGGCATCTGCTGTTCCTTGCGATCGAAAAGATCAAGGGCGGACCGGTATCCGAGCGGGTTCAAGACTTTTGTTATCGCATTGGCTCGATTCTGCTGGTGCTGTTAATGGGGCTTGCACTTTTCAATGATTTCTCTCGGTTATGAGAGTTAGTTAGGAAGAACGCATAATAACGATGGCGATGAAAAAGTTGCTCATAGCGTCGCTGCTGTTTAGCAGCGCCACCGTATACGGTGCTGAAGGGTTCGTAGTGAAAGATATTCATTTCGAAGGCCTTCAGCGTGTCGCCGTTGGTGCGGCCCTCCTCAGTATGCCGGTGCGCACAGGCGACACGGTTAATGATGAAGATATCAGTAATACCATTCGCGCTCTGTTTGCTACCGGCAACTTTGAGGATGTTCGCGTCCTTCGTGATGGTGATACCCTTCTGGTTCAGGTAAAAGAACGTCCGACCATTGCCAGCATTACTTTCTCCGGTAACAAATCGGTGAAAGATGACATGCTGAAGCAAAACCTCGAGGCTTCTGGCGTGCGTGTGGGCGAATCCCTCGATCGCACCACCATTGCCGATATCGAGAAAGGTCTGGAAGACTTCTACTACAGCGTCGGTAAATATAGCGCCAGCGTTAAAGCTGTCGTGACCCCGCTGCCGCGCAACCGTGTTGACCTAAAACTGGTGTTCCAGGAAGGTGTGTCAGCTGAAATCCAGCAAATTAACATTGTTGGTAACCATGCTTTCACCACCGACGAACTGATCTCTCATTTCCAACTGCGTGACGAAGTGCCGTGGTGGAACGTGGTAGGCGATCGTAAATACCAGAAACAGAAACTGGCAGGCGACCTTGAAACCCTGCGCAGTTACTATCTGGATCGCGGTTATGCCCGTTTCAACATCGACTCTACCCAGGTCAGTCTGACGCCAGATAAAAAAGGTATTTACGTCACGGTGAACATCACCGAAGGCGATCAGTACAAGCTTTCTGGCGTTGAAGTGAGCGGCAACCTTGCCGGGCACTCCGCTGAAATTGAGCAGCTGACTAAGATCGAGCCGGGCGAGCTGTATAACGGCACCAAAGTGACCAAAATGGAAGATGACATTAAAAAGCTTCTTGGTCGCTATGGTTATGCCTATCCGCGCGTACAGTCGATGCCTGAAATTAACGATGCCGACAAAACCGTTAAATTACGCGTGAACGTTGATGCGGGTAACCGTTTCTACGTGCGTAAGATCCGTTTTGAAGGTAACGATACCTCGAAAGATGCCGTCCTGCGTCGCGAAATGCGTCAGATGGAAGGTGCATGGCTGGGGAGCGATCTGGTCGATCAGGGTAAGGAGCGTCTGAATCGTCTGGGCTTCTTTGAAACTGTCGATACCGATACCCAACGTGTTCCGGGTAGCCCGGACCAGGTTGATGTAGTCTACAAGGTGAAAGAACGTAACACCGGTAGCTTCAACTTCGGGATTGGTTACGGTACTGAAAGTGGCGTGAGCTTCCAGGCTGGTGTGCAACAGGATAACTGGTTAGGTACGGGTTATGCTGTTGGTATCAACGGGACCAAAAACGATTACCAGACCTATGCTGAACTGTCGGTAACCAACCCGTACTTCACCGTAGATGGCGTAAGCCTCGGTGGTCGTCTCTTCTATAATGACTTCCAGGCAGATGACGCCGACCTGTCCGACTATACCAACAAGAGTTATGGTACAGACGTGACGTTGGGCTTCCCGATCAACGAATATAACTCGCTGCGTGCAGGTCTGGGTTATGTACATAACTCCCTGTCCAACATGCAGCCTCAGGTTGCGATGTGGCGTTATCTGTACTCTATGGGTGAACATCCGAGCACCTCTGATCAGGATAACAGCTTCAAAACGGACGACTTCACGTTCAACTATGGTTGGACCTATAACAAGCTTGACCGTGGTTACTTCCCGACAGATGGTTCACGTGTCAACCTGACCGGTAAAGTGACCATTCCTGGATCGGATAACGAATACTACAAAGTGACGTTAGACACGGCGACTTATGTGCCGATCGATGACGATCACAAATGGGTTGTTCTGGGTCGTACCCGCTGGGGTTATGGTGATGGTTTAGGCGGCAAAGAGATGCCGTTCTACGAGAACTTCTATGCCGGTGGTTCCAGCACCGTGCGTGGCTTCCAGTCCAATACCATTGGTCCGAAAGCAGTTTACTTCCCGCATCAGGCTAGTAATTATGATCCGGACTATGATTACGAATGTGCGACTCAGGACGGCGCGAAAGACCTGTGTAAATCGGATGATGCTGTAGGCGGTAACGCTATGGCGGTTGCCAGCCTCGAGTTCATCACCCCGACGCCGTTCATTAGCGACAAGTATGCTAACTCGGTTCGTACTTCCTTCTTCTGGGATATGGGTACCGTTTGGGATACAAACTGGGATTCCAGCCAATATTCTGGATATCCGGACTATAGTGATCCAAGCAATATCCGTATGTCTGCGGGTATCGCATTACAATGGATGTCCCCATTGGGGCCGTTGGTGTTCTCCTACGCCCAGCCGTTCAAAAAGTACGATGGAGACAAGGCAGAACAGTTCCAGTTTAACATCGGTAAAACCTGGTAAGTGTTCTCCACAAAGGAATGTAGTGGTAGTGTAGCGATGACTTTAGGCGATCAATATAAGATCGCCGGGCCACGCAAAGAACTGCACCCTCCGGTGCAAATGGGATGGTAAGGAGTTTATTGTGAAAAAGTGGTTATTAGCTGCAGGTCTCGGTTTAGCACTGGCAACTTCTGCTCAGGCGGCTGACAAAATTGCAATCGTCAATATGGGCAGCCTGTTCCAGCAGGTAGCGCAGAAAACCGGTGTTTCTAACACGCTGGAAAATGAGTTCAAAGGCCGTGCCAGCGAACTGCAGCGTATGGAAACCGATCTGCAGGCTAAAATGAAAAAGCTGCAGTCCATGAAAGCGGGCAGCGATCGCACTAAGCTGGAAAAAGACGTGATGGCTCAGCGCCAGACTTTTGCTCAGAAAGCGCAGGCTTTTGAGCAGGATCGCGCACGTCGTTCCAACGAAGAACGCGGCAAACTGGTTACTCGTATCCAGACTGCTGTGAAATCCGTTGCCAACAGCCAGGATATCGATCTGGTTGTTGATGCAAACGCCGTTGCTTACAACAGCAGCGATGTAAAAGACATCACTGCCGACGTACTGAAACAGGTTAAATAAGTAATGCCTTCAATTCGACTGGCTGATTTAGCGCAGCAGTTGGATGCAGAACTACACGGTGATGGCGATATCGTCATCACCGGCGTTGCGTCCATGCAATCTGCACAAACAGGTCACATCACGTTCATGGTTAACCCAAAATACCGTGAGCATTTAGGCTTGTGCCAGGCGTCCGCGGTTGTCATGACCCAGGACGATCTTCCTTTCGCGAAAAGTGCCGCGCTGGTAGTGAAGAATCCCTACCTGACTTACGCGCGCATGGCGCAAATTTTAGATACCACGCCGCAGCCCGCGCAGAACATTGCACCCAGTGCGGTGATCGACGCGACGGCGAAGCTGGGTAACAACGTATCGATTGGCGCTAACGCGGTGATTGAGTCCGGCGTTGAACTGGGCGATAACGTGATTATCGGTGCCGGTTGCTTCGTAGGTAAAAACAGCAGAATCGGTGCAGGTTCGCGTCTCTGGGCGAACGTAACCATTTACCATGAGATCCAGATCGGTCAGAATTGCCTGATCCAGTCCGGAACAGTGGTAGGTGCAGACGGCTTTGGTTATGCCAACGATCGTGGTAACTGGGTGAAGATCCCACAGATTGGTCGCGTAATTATTGGCGATCGCGTGGAGATCGGCGCATGTACTACCATCGATCGCGGCGCGCTGGATGACACTGTTATTGGCAATGGCGTGATCATTGATAACCAGTGCCAGATTGCACATAACGTCGTGATTGGCGACAATACGGCGGTTGCCGGTGGCGTCATTATGGCGGGCAGCCTGAAAATTGGTCGTTACTGCATGATCGGCGGAGCCAGCGTAATCAACGGGCATATGGAAATATGCGACAAAGTGACGGTTACGGGCATGGGTATGGTGATGCGTCCCATCACTGAACCAGGCGTCTATTCCTCAGGCATTCCGCTGCAACCCAACAAAGTCTGGCGCAAAACCGCTGCACTGGTGATGAACATTGATGACATGAGCAAGCGTCTGAAATCGCTTGAGCGCAAGGTTAATCAACAAGACTAACGTTCCATCTTTTGTTCGCCAAACTTTACGGCCTGTCTCATTCTTACGATTGCGGCAGGCCGTGTTATTATTGTCGTTTCTTATATTTTGACAGGAAGAGTATCTTGACTACTAACACTCATACTCTGCAGATTGAAGAGATTTTAGAACTTCTGCCGCACCGTTTCCCGTTCTTACTGGTGGATCGCGTGCTGGATTTTGAAGAAGGTCGTTTTCTGCGCGCAGTAAAAAATGTCTCTGTCAATGAGCCATTCTTCCAGGGCCATTTCCCTGGAAAACCGATTTTCCCGGGTGTGCTGATTCTGGAAGCAATGGCACAGGCAACAGGTATTCTGGCGTTTAAAAGCGTAGGAAAACTGGAACCGGGTGAGCTGTACTACTTCGCTGGTATTGACGAAGCGCGCTTCAAGCGCCCGGTCGTGCCTGGCGATCAAATGATCATGGAAGTCACTTTCGAAAAAACGCGCCGCGGCCTGACCCGTTTTAAAGGGGTTGCTCTGGTCGACGGTAAAGTAGTTTGCGAAGCAACGATGATGTGTGCTCGTAGCCGGGAGGCCTGATACGTGATTGATAAATCCGCCTTTGTGCATCCAACCGCCATTGTGGAAGAGGGCGCGTCGATTGGCGCTAACGCTCACATTGGTCCTTTTTGTATCGTTGGACCCCATGTCGAAATTGGTGAGGGTACCGTACTGAAATCTCACGTTGTCGTGAATGGTCATACTAAAATTGGCCGCGATAATGAGATTTATCAGTTCGCCTCCATCGGCGAAGTTAACCAGGATCTGAAATATGCTGGCGAACCGACCCGTGTGGAAATCGGCGATCGTAACCGCATTCGCGAAAGCGTCACCATTCATCGTGGCACAGTCCAGGGCGGTGGATTGACGAAGGTGGGCAGCGACAACTTACTGATGATCAACGCGCACATTGCGCACGATTGTACGGTAGGTAACCGCTGTATTCTCGCCAACAACGCAACGCTGGCGGGTCACGTATCGGTTGACGACTTCGCGATTATCGGCGGCATGACCGCAGTCCATCAGTTCTGCATCATTGGTGCGCATGTGATGGTTGGCGGCTGCTCCGGTGTGGCGCAGGACGTCCCTCCTTATGTCATTGCGCAGGGTAACCACGCAACGCCGTTCGGTGTCAATATCGAAGGGCTGAAGCGCCGCGGATTCAGCCGTGAGGCGATTACCGCTATCCGCAATGCGTATAAGCTGATTTATCGCAGCGGTAAAACGCTCGATGAAGTGAAACCGGAAATTGCTGAACTGGCGGAAACATATCCGGAAGTGAAAGCCTTTACCGATTTCTTTGCACGCTCAACGCGCGGTCTGATTCGTTAATGACTGAACAGCGTCCATTAACAATTGCCCTGGTCGCCGGAGAAACCTCCGGCGATATCCTGGGGGCCGGTTTAATCCGCGCTCTGAAAGAACGTGTGCCCAACGCCCGCTTTGTTGGTGTTGCCGGGCCACGAATGCAGGCTGAAGGCTGCGAAGCCTGGTACGAAATGGAAGAGCTGGCGGTGATGGGCATTGTTGAAGTGCTCGGGCGTCTGCGTCGCTTACTGCATATTCGTGCCGATCTGACAACGCGTTTTGGCGAACTGAAGCCAGATGTTTTTGTCGGTATTGATGCGCCTGACTTCAATATTACTCTTGAAGGTAACCTCAAAAAGCAGGGTATCAAAACCATTCATTACGTCAGTCCGTCCGTCTGGGCGTGGCGACAGAAACGCGTTTTCAAAATAGGCAGAGCCACCGATCTGGTGCTCGCATTTCTGCCTTTCGAAAAAGCGTTTTATGACAAATACAACGTACCGTGCCGCTTTATCGGTCATACCATGGCTGATGCCATGCCATTAGATCCAGATAAAAATGGTGCCCGTGATGTACTGGGGATCCCTCACGATGCCCACTGTCTGGCATTGTTGCCGGGCAGCCGTGGTGCAGAAGTCGAAATGCTTAGTGCCGATTTCCTGAAAACGGCCCAGCTTTTGCGCCAGACATATCCGGATCTCGAAATCGTGGTGCCGCTGGTGAATGCCAAACGCCGCGAGCAGTTTGAACGCATCAAAGCTGAAGTTGCGCCAGACCTGTCGGTTCATATGCTGGATGGGATGGGCCGTGAGGCGATGGTCGCCAGTGATGCGGCACTACTGGCGTCGGGGACGGCAGCCCTGGAGTGCATGCTGGCGAAATGCCCGATGGTGGTGGGGTATCGCATGAAGCCTTTCACTTTCTGGTTGGCGAAGCGTCTGGTGAAAACTGATTATGTCTCGCTGCCAAATCTGCTGGCGGGCAGAGAGTTAGTCAAAGAGTTATTGCAGGAAGAGTGTGAGCCGCAAAAACTGGCTGCGGCGCTGTTACCGCTGTTGGCGAACGGGAAAACCAGCCACGCGATGCACGATACCTTCCGTGAACTGCATCAGCAGATCCGCTGCAATGCCGATGAGCAGGCGGCACAAGCCGTTCTGGAGTTAGCACAATGATCGAATTTGTTTATCCGCACACGCAGCTGGTTGCGGGTGTGGATGAAGTCGGACGCGGGCCGTTAGTTGGCGCGGTCGTCACCGCTGCGGTGATCCTTGACCCGGCGCGCCCGATTGCCGGGCTGAATGATTCCAAAAAGCTGAGCGAAAAACGCCGTCTGGCGCTCTGCGAAGAGATCAAAGAGAAAGCGTTGAGCTGGAGTCTGGGCCGCGCGGAACCCCACGAAATCGACGAACTGAACATTCTTCATGCGACCATGCTGGCGATGCAGCGTGCCGTCGCTGGGCTGCATATTACGCCGGAATATGTGTTGATTGATGGTAACCGCTGCCCGAAATTACCGATGCCTTCGATGGCAGTGGTGAAAGGCGATAGCCGCGTACCGGAAATCAGTGCCGCGTCTATCCTGGCGAAAGTGACGCGTGACGCCGAAATGGCGGCGCTGGATATTGTTTTCCCGCAATATGGTTTTGCCCAACACAAAGGGTATCCAACCGCTTTTCATCTGGAAAAACTGGCTGAACACGGCGCGACCGAACACCATCGGCGCAGCTTTGGGCCTGTCAAACGCGCACTGGGACTTGCGTCCTGATTCTTGTGTCGAGATTAAGTAAACCGGAATCTGAAGATGTCTGAACCACGTTTCGTACACCTGCGGGTGCACAGCGACTACTCGATGATCGATGGCCTGGCCAAAACCGCACCGCTGGTAAAAAAGGCGGCGGCGTTGGGTATGCCAGCACTGGCGATCACCGATTTCACCAACCTTTGCGGTCTGGTGAAGTTCTACGGAGCGGGACATGGCGCAGGGATTAAGCCCATCGTCGGGGCGGATTTTAACGTCCAGTGCGACCTGCTGGGTGATGAGTTAACCCACCTGACGGTGCTGGCGGCGAACAATACCGGCTATCAGAATCTGACGTTGCTGATCTCAAAAGCGTATCAGCGCGGGTACGGTGCCGCCGGGCCGATCATCGATCGCGACTGGCTTATCGAATTAAATGAAGGTTTGATCCTTCTTTCCGGCGGGCGCATGGGCGACGTCGGGCGCAGTCTTTTGCGTGGTAACAGCGCGCTGGTAGATGAGTGTGTCGCGTTTTATGAAGAACACTTCCCGGATCGCTATTTTCTCGAGCTGATCCGCACCGGAAGGCCGGACGAAGAAAGCTATCTGCACGCTGCGGTGGAACTGGCGGAAGCGCGCGGTTTGCCCGTCGTGGCGACCAACGACGTGCGCTTTATCGACAGCAGCGACTTTGACGCACACGAAATCCGCGTCGCGATCCACGACGGCTTTACCCTAGATGATCCTAAACGCCCGCGTAACTATTCGCCGCAGCAATATATGCGTAGCGAAGAGGAGATGTGCGAGCTGTTTGCCGACATCCCCGAAGCCCTTGCCAACACCGTTGAGATCGCCAAACGCTGTAACGTAACTGTGCGTCTTGGTGAATACTTCCTGCCGCAGTTCCCGACCGGGGACATGAGCACCGAAGATTATCTGGTCAAGCGTGCAAAAGAAGGCCTGGAAGAGCGTCTGGCCTTTTTATTCCCTGATGAGGAAGAACGTCTTAAGCGCCGCCCGGAATATGACGAACGTCTGGAGACTGAACTTCAGGTTATCAACCAGATGGGCTTCCCGGGCTACTTCCTCATCGTTATGGAATTTATCCAGTGGTCGAAAGATAACGGCGTACCGGTAGGGCCAGGCCGTGGCTCCGGTGCGGGTTCACTGGTGGCCTACGCGCTGAAAATCACCGACCTTGATCCGCTGGAATTTGACCTGCTGTTCGAACGTTTCCTTAACCCGGAACGTGTCTCCATGCCTGACTTTGACGTTGACTTCTGTATGGAGAAACGCGATCAGGTTATCGAACACGTGGCGGACATGTACGGTCGTGATGCGGTATCGCAGATCATCACCTTCGGTACGATGGCGGCAAAAGCGGTGATCCGCGACGTAGGTCGCGTGCTGGGGCATCCGTACGGCTTTGTCGATCGTATCTCGAAACTGATCCCGCCCGATCCGGGGATGACGCTGGCGAAAGCGTTTGAAGCCGAGCCGCAGCTGCCGGAAATCTACGAAGCGGATGAAGAAGTTAAGGCGCTGATCGACATGGCGCGCAAACTGGAAGGGGTCACCCGTAACGCCGGTAAGCACGCCGGTGGGGTGGTTATCGCACCGACCAAAATTACCGATTTTGCGCCGCTTTACTGCGATGAAGAGGGCAAACATCCGGTCACCCAGTTTGATAAAAGCGACGTTGAATACGCCGGACTGGTGAAGTTCGACTTCCTTGGTTTGCGTACGCTCACCATCATCAACTGGGCGCTGGAGATGATCAACAAGCGGCGGGGGGGGGAAGGGGGGGAGCGCCGCGGGGATAGGAGAT
>OCPM01000064.1_pt1 | contig 90397 bp, 85 predicted proteins | sample 1476751 | NCBI WGS metagenome assembly OCPM01 (sample SAMEA2580198, study PRJEB22360) | human gut metagenome | biome: human gut; feature: human-associated habitat; material: faeces | place: Denmark | collected 2008/2010 | reverse complement strand
TCTCCTTTCGCTTTACAATTGGCTTGAACACCTTTATTGTATCGCGTTTGGAGTTCTTTTGGTATAACCTTCGATGCGCACCCGCATAGCGGGTGGTTCTTTTGTCTCGCACCTAACGGAGCGAGACGGACTGAAAGTCACATAATTAAAAAGAGCCAGACAAGAAAGCTTTTTCTTGTCTCACTCTCCTTCAAAACTCCTTAAGAAATAGTCTGGGTCTAAAAAAGTCAATTGTTTCCGTTCATAACCGATCTTCTTGTTTTCAACTAATTTTTTTAATACCTGATTTACAGTTTCACGTGTTGTTGCTGCTAACTTTGCTATTTCCTTCATACTGATTGGAAATGGGATTTGATCTCCTAGCTCTTCATAATCCTTACAAAGAATCGCTAAGGACTGAATAACTCTCTCCTTTGCACTCGCAGTGACAACATTTCGAAGGCGCAATTCTTGAAATTCAATAATAGATGAAAGTTTTCTAGTAATATAAAGTAATTGCTCCTTGCTCTCTTGAACACAAGATTCATATAGATTAACAGGAATAACAAAACATCTTAGATCTGTCACCGCACTTGCTGTATAATGATACCGCTCATCCTGAAAAATTCCACCAAATGGAAGTAAGGCACCTTTTTTTATGTAATCCATATAGGAAAACTGATCCGACGAGTCAAACTGTTCGATCCGGGCATATCCCTCTACTAATAGGAAAAAACGGTCACGTCTATCCCCAGAATAAAACAGGACCTGACCTTTAGAGATTGTACGACTAGAGATTTCAATCGCTAATTTATCGAAGAGCTCCACCGGAATATTAAAAAACGCGGGATGCAAGCGAAGTAATTGGTAATCGTCTTTTGTAATCATATCTACTCACTTTTTTCAATTCTACTGTTAGTATAGCACACTTTTGTGCTCAAGGGGTAAAAACCATCTTTAATTCTGAAAAATGCTTTTGGTTTTCAAAGTTCAAGTCACTAAATAGTGCTTCATCTAAAGAAAAAGGCCGGGACAAACATTCCCAGCCTCTAAGAGTAATAGTTGATGATCACCAAAACAAGTTCCTATGGCTTGCAAATCAATCCATTTCCCAGATTTATTACAAGGGATAAAAGTTGAAAAACTAAAAAGAATTGAGAAGCTTTTATTTTTTCAGGGTGGGAGCTCTATCCCGCTACATTCTTATCTTTCGAAAAGCATTATTCATTCATATTGACCCGATGCCATTCGTTAATCACATAGGCTAAGGAACCCAATTGATAGAGTCCGACACCACTAATCTCTGAACTTTCTGGGGTCGTTCCTCCAAGTCCTGCAGTATAGATGGCCACAAGATAAGGAGTCGACTCACGAACGATGGCATCCACATTCAAGGCTTCAGCAACATAACCAGGCTTTTGCTGAATCACCAAATCTGGTAAGAATTTCTTATAGTATTCACCCGGGAAGGATTCTCCAATCAATTCGAGCAAATCTGCATATTTTTCTTGATGGTTCCAAAGATATTCTAACACATGGATGTAATAATCCGTTGTTGTTTTATTGTCTTCACTAAAGGTCTTAACTTCTGGAGATCGTGATTGGCCATAACGGCTAAACAATTTACGTGCATGATCCATACCACCCAAACGATCCGCTAGGGCATAGGCTGGCGTATTTTCAGAATACACTAGTGAATACCGCTGCATATCTGGGATAGACATAGCTCCATCAAAGGCTGCAACATAGTTGTCATGCTCTCCGACATATTCGTAATAGGTATTGGTAATATCAAAACGATCCGTTAAATTAAGTTTTCCCTTTGCAACCTCATCTACAACCAACATGTTCAAGGGGAGTTTATAGGTACTTCCCGCAGTCATGGGTTGAAGGTCATTCATTGCAAACTGCTCGCCTGTAATGGCATTGCGATAAGTAAAAGCGACTTGCGAAGGATCAATACCATTTTCAGCTAGATAATCTTGAACCACTTCTACCAAACCTTTATGAGCATAATCATAGACCAGGCCATAAGCAGTCATGGTTTCCATGTCAGCATCCACAACTGCTTGCTTGGCCTCGGGAGATTTGACACGCGGTTTTTGGGTTTCTGGAGTTGAGGGCTCCACATCTGGCTTCTTTATTTTCTTTTCTTTTTTTTTAATTGCTGATGCTGTGGGTTCCGTCACATGCAAATAAGCCAGTGCTCCAGTTCCTCCTAAACACAAGAGGATACTAATCCCAATCATGATCGAGCGTAGATTTACGTATTTTTTCATATAGAATTAATTATAAAAGATTCTACTGAAAATAACAAGGACAATCACAAGGAGAAAACGATTTCTTTTTAAAAAAGTTTTTTAGTCTGCCCTTGTTATTATTTTCGTTTAAAAGAGCCCATAATTAGCTTCGCAATCTCACGCGCAATTGTCCGGAATAAGGAACTCAAGAAGGAATCCTTGGCCTTTTCAAGACTTGATTTCCGAGGGCGACCTGGACTGCGTTTTTGAGCTTCTTTTTCCGCTCTGGCTACTTCTTTTTGTTCTTCTTGTGCCTCCTTGCTTGCTTTAGCTGCCAATTTTTCATAGGCAGATTCTCGATCAATCGTCGTCGCATACTTTTGATGGAAAGGCGATGTCGTGATCAAGGCCAATTGTTCACTCTCATTTAAGAGGTCAAAACTCGATTGAGGAGAGAGAATATAAGCACGCTCAACCACACTAGGTTGCCCCTTCTCATTCAGGAAAGAAACCAAGGCTTCCCCTGTCCCTAATTCTGTGATCACTGTTTCTGTATCAAAGTCTGGATTGGGACGAAAACTTTGGGCAGCTACCTTGATGGCCTTCATTTCTTTTGGTGTATAAGCTCGAAGTGCATGTTGTACACGATTTCCAAGCTGTGCCAAAACAGATTCTGGAAGATCTTGAGGATTTTGGGTAATAAAGTAGATTCCTACCCCTTTTGAACGAATCAGGCGCACCACTTGCTCAACCTTCTCAAGAAAAAGCTTGCTTGCATCTTTAAAAAGGAGATGGGCCTCGTCAAAGAAGAAGACCAATTTAGGTTTTTCAGGATCCCCAACCTCTGGAAGTGTTTCAAAGAGACGAGACAACATCCAAATCAAAAAGGTTGAATACAATTTTGGTGAATGAAAGAGCTTTGTAGCCGAAAGAATATTGATATACCCACGACCAGAAGCATCTAGTTGCATAAAGTCATTTAAATCAAGTGCGGGCTCACCGAAAAACTGATCTGCTCCCTCTTCTTCCAGAACCAAGAGACTTCTTTGGATAGCTCCAACAGATTGCTTGGTGATATTTCCATATTGAGCCGAATAGTCTGAGCTGTGTTCATAGACTTCCTTTAACAGGATCTGTAGGTCTTTCAAATCAATCAAGGGCCAATTTTTCTCTTGCGCCAATTTAAAGACAATGGCTAAAATTCCTGACTGGGTTTCATTCAAATCAAGCAAACGAGAAAGGAGTAAAGAACCCATCCCTTCAACGGTAGCACGAACAGGATGACCTGCTTGCCCAAAGACATCCCATAATCGAACTGGGAAAGCTTGCGGCTCAAAAGGATCTGTAATCCCCAATAGCTTGAAGCGCTCTTCCAATTTTGGCGTCCATTGACCTGCTTTGGCTAAGCCAGATAGGTCACCCTTGATATCAGCTAGAAAGACTGGAATACCTTCTTTGCTTAATTTCTCCGTTAAAACTTTGAGGGTGACGGTTTTCCCTGTCCCTGTCGCTCCTGCAATCAATCCATGGCGATTCAGCATACGTAAGTAGATGGGCGTCTCAACCGCTCCTTTGGTAATGGTGATAGTCGTCATTTTATTTCTCCCTAGACTTTTCTTTTGTCTTCCTTTTCTTAGCCCCCAAAACAGCATCAGACAAGCAAAACACACACTTCTTCTAGTGTATCATTTTCCTGCCTAAACGCAAGAAATTCTACTTAGATTTTAGGATACAGGTACAAAAAAATCTATAAGAGCGATTCCTCACTCCTATAGATTTGTTTGCTTCATTATTTAGCTGCCGCAAATAATGCATCTACCTTATTCCAGTTAATGACTGAGAAGAAGGCTTTGATATAGTCAGGGCGTACGTTACGGTATTTTACATAGTAGGCATGTTCCCAAACATCCAAGCCAAGGATTGGGGTTTTACCTTCTGAGATTGGGGTATCTTGGTTTGCAGTTGAAGTTACTTCGAGTTGACCCTCTTTGTTGACAACCAACCATGCCCATCCAGAACCAAAACGTGTTGTTGCTGCTGCTGTGAAGGCTGCTTTGAAGTCTTCAAATGAACCAAAGGCTGCGTCAATAGCTGCTGCAAGTTCTACCGAAGGAGCTGTTTCTTCTGGAGTCATCAATTCCCAGAATAGAGCGTGGTTCAAGTGTCCACCACCATTGTTGATCACAGCTTGGCGAATGTCAGCTGGAATGGTTTCAACATTTGCCAACAAGCTTTCAAGGTCTTCTCCAATTTCAGGATGTTTTTCAAGAGCCGCATTGACATTGTTTACATATGTTTGGTGATGTTTATCATGGTGCAAATGCATCGTTTCTTCATCGATATATGGTTCCAATGCATCGTAAGCATATGGTAATTCTGGTAAAATGATTGCCATTTTAAGGTCCTCTTTTCTTTATTACTGTCTTGATGATAACGCAAACAGCTAAATTATTCAACTAATCTGCTTGCGATTTCACTTGTTCTTAGATGCTATTTGCCACTTTCAAAAGTGCCAAATCAAATAGGTAGTCTTTCTCATACTGACCACTTTTAATCGCATAATCGGTCTCAATGAGGGTTAGCATGGCCTGCTTCAAAAAAGAAAGAGAAAGTCTACGACCGTCTCGCAAGGCAAACTTCACTTGGTATGGATTTATCTTACGTCCCGCTAGATCCGATAAACTCGTAACGATCTGGCTTTCAGTCTGGCCTTCTTCTGATAGAATTTTAACCTGAGTAAATAGACGGAATTGGCCCAGCATAATCGCGATTAATTTGATTTCATCTTCTCCCTGCAAGCGCAGATCTTTGACTAGATTGCTCGCCTGATCGATTTGGCGTTTGAGAATCATTTGGGTCAAGTCAAAAATATTGTCTTGTAAGGTCTTAGGAACCGCCTCTTCGACATCCTCCAAGGTAATCTGACCGTCTTCTTTATAGGCCTGTAAAAAGGCAAGGTTCTTCTGCAGCTCTCCAAAGTCATAACCAGATTTCAAGAGTAGCCGATCGAGCGCATCCCCCACAAATTTCAAGCCCAATTCTTGGGCCTGACTGGCGAAATAGCGCTTCAAATCTTGGTCTTTTGGGGTCGTCGCTTCAACGATTTGAGCATCTCGTTTTAACAGTTTGACCAAACGGCGCTTGCTATCTAACTTCCCTTCAGCAAATATCACCAATTTGGTCGATTCGGAAGGAATTTCCAGATAGCTTTCAAATTGCTTTAGATCTTCATCTGTCAAAAAACGTTTTTTAGCAGTCGTCAGGTCTAACAAGTGGTCCAAAATCACAATCTTCTCATCTGCGAAAAAGGGAAGACTAACCAAATCCAGTTCTACCTCAGCATAGGGGGTTTCCTTCATATCAAAATAAGAATAATTGAGATCAGAAGGATCGTAGGCGATCTTTTGTAAAATGTCTTTTTTTAGCCATTCAAATTGTCCGACATCCTCACCAGTTAAAACAAGAATAGGTGGGAGGGTGTGAACCGTTAGAGCCTTGATATCATTAATAGCTTGCATGATGTTCTCTTATCTCTATCCACTTAGTGCTGTTCGTGTTCGGCAGCCATTTTTTGTTCCAATGGTGTTTTTTCACCAGACAAATCAGGTGCTGCGACAAAGCTTGGAATTTGACCAAATGACCCACTTGTATAGGGATCAGCAGCTGGTCTTAACTGTGTCTCAGTAGCCACTTGAGTTGGATGAACGACTGGCTGTGGAAACGCGTTTTTTGCTGGAAACATCAAAAGGATAAGGAGGGCGACTACCCCGATAAGCCAAATGAAGAGGAAGACCTCTAAAGAAGTTACTAAATAGAACAGAATTGGGCCAAGGTTCAAAAAGATCCAAGACCAATGAATCCCTGCATCTCGCAATCGTCGCACACAAATCGCTTGGCTCGGTACAAAAATAAGAAAATAAAAGAAGACCAAGAAAGCAAGCGACCATAGAACAGGGAGGGCTTGTAAGTTAGAGAGTGGCAAGGAATCCTTGCCAGCTTGATGCGATACATCCGCTACGATGAAAAAGACCCAGAGAGGCAATGAAATCAAAAAATTCCAGAAAAAGGCTAGCCAAAAATGGGCACGGCTGGTCCTACCTGAAAAGTCAGCATACTGGAGCCAAAATTGCTTAAATGCGTTCATATCATTCTACCTTTATATTAATTTCATCTTCTATAATAGCAATTTTCAACAGTAAAAGCAAACCTTCCCTTTCTTCTAGCGGACAGTCTCCAGCCTCCAATGATCCCAGCCAATCAATCGAATAGCCCCTCTTTCATCGGTACGAAGGTAAGAAATCGAACGCTTCTCCAATCGTTCCAACAATTCTTTATGGGGATGCTGGTAACGATTTTTCTTTCCAACTGAAATCAAGGCCAGTTGAGGATGTAATTGATCTAAAAAGGCATCGCTCGAAGATCCTTTTGATCCGTGGTGCCCCACCTTTAAGACGTCTACTTCTAGCTGGGGATAATTGGCTAAAAGTTGTTTTTCTCCTGCTTCTTCAAGGTCCCCAGTAAATAGAAATCGTTTTCGAAAAAACTGTCCATATAAGACGATGGAATCATCATTTTTCCCATCACCCACTCCATCAGGGGATAAGACCTCAAGGTAACTCTCAAATATGGGTAAGCGATCGCCTCTGTTGACAACTTTGATCGAACCATGAAGCTGTTTCAACTGCTCTTGAAATTTAGGTTGAGTGAGGCTACCCTGACTGACATAAATCGTTTGAATTGGAATTTGTCTGGCTACCTCCAACAGATCTCCCATGTGGTCCTGATCCGTATGTGTCACAACCAACGTATCGATTTTTCCAACCCCTCGACTCTTAAGGTAAGGAAGGAGGGTTTTCTCAGCATTGGCCGACTGATGACGCTCCTGCCACTTTTCCCCGCTCTTAAAACTGACACGCCCACCCACATCAATTAAGATTGTCCGGCCTTTCCAATCTCGTAAAAAGATGCTATCTCCTTGGCCAATATCGACCATTGTAATCTCATTTTCTAAGGGGTGCTTGGTCCAAGCAAAGATTAGAAAGATAGCTCCTATACAAAGTAAGCGTACCCCCTTTTGCTTTCGGATATCATAGAGAATTCCCAAAAGAACGATTAAGCCAAGTAGAGCCAGCCCTGTCGGTTGACCAAATACTAGGGGAAGTGACGTTACTTCTGCAATCCAGCGGATACACGCTTCTATTAAGATAAAAACGTTATTAAAGATCGTCAAAGGGATGAAAAAAGAGAATAAAAACAATACAGTCAAACCTGGAAGCAAGACAAGGTCAAATAAAAAGGAAAAGATAAAGGTCAGCGGAATGGACCAGGGTTGAAAGACAGCAAAATAATAGGTTAAAAATGGCAATATCCCTATGCTAATGCAACTACTTTCCAGTAGCACTTTTTTAAATCCAACATAGGAACTCGTATCTATCAGGGTCAAAATAAAGGCATAGGCACAACTTAACACACCACCGGCTGTAAGGAGGAAGGAAGGCATAAGAACCATCAAGAACATGATTGTAACCGCCATATTCTCCATTCCAAAAATCCCTTTTTGGGACAATAATTTTTGCATAAGGCTACGAACAACAGAGACTGAAAAGCCCGTCAAACCCGCGTAAAGAAAGGAAAGAGGATACATCAAGAGATCTACCGTTTCTTGCAGAATTCCCAAGCGTAAGAGGATTTTTCGAATACCATTGATGAAAAATCCAACCTGCATTCCCGATAAGGCAAACAAATGGATAATGCCTAAGCTGGAATAGAGCTGGTCCATCTCTTCAAAATCAGTATCTAGATAGCCAAAGAGAAGTCCTGTCATATACTGATTCATTGGATGCGGAAAGTGTTCCTTGCTCCAAACAATAGCTTGGCGCCTTATTTGGGAGCACCAATCAAACAGATTCCAGGTTTTAGAAGGCACAGCCGATCGAAAAGACTCGATAGTGATTTGATAATGGATTCCTTGCGTCTTCAAATAAGCACGGTAATCAAATCCTCGAAAATTTCGCTGACCTACTGGCTCTTCCATCCTTCCTTTATACGAAATATCCAAGGACTTCGTTTGTGATTGCCATTGCTTTTTTTCCTTTTCTGATTTCAACTGATAAAAGACTTGGTAGGTGTTTCCTTGATCTGTTGCCCGAAAGCTCAGCAAATCACCATTGATCTTAATCGTATCTGGCAGTAAACGTAACTGAGCCGGTGGCTGAGATGCTCCACTTTTGTGCTCGTTTAGAAAACGCTGAATAAAAAAGAAGCCAGCAAAACAAACTGCCAGAACTGCAAGCTTAATCAAGCTTTGACGCTCATTTTTATATCGATTGACTAACAAGAATAGAGCGACGACAAGAATGATCTCCGTCTGAAATGAAGGTTGGTAGACACTGAAATACAAACACAGCAATAAAAAGGCTAAGTGAACCGGCGAAAAGGGAAGCTGCTTAATCCACCGTGAAAGCATCTTTTAATTTCTCCAGCGTTTTCTCACCTATTCCTGACACATTTTTTAGATCCTCTACCGATCGAAAAGGACCGTTTGCTTCACGGTAGGCGATAATATCAGAGGCCCTCTTTTGGCCAATGCCTGAAACCGTCTGTAATTCAGCCTCAGTTGCACGGTTCAAATGCACCTTTCCCGGTTTTTCTGAGCTTGCAGATGAGGTAGTTGGGCTCGCTGAACCGCCAGCCGCGGGAACATCTTCTCCTTCTTTAGCCACATATATGACAGCTTCATCCGTGAGTTTTTGCGCCAAATTAACCGATTGACTATTAGCTTCTGGGGTCATCCCACCAGCTTTATAAATCGCATCGTGAACCCGACTATTGGACCGTAATTCATAAACTCCTGGCTGTTTGACAGCCCCCTTGACATCCACCGTAATGACCTCAGCTTCTTCTGACATTGAAGGGGATGTCTTTTCTTCTTTTGAACTAGAGACCTGTGTTTTTTTCTGGGATGATGATACACTAGACGCTTGATAAAGATCTGGAACTGTCGAAGTACTTGACTTAGGTTGTTGAAGGATAAAATAGCCACCCACTAAAAGGCCAATCACTGCAATCCCTAAAAAGAGTTTGTATTCCTTGATTTTTTCAATCATATCTTCCATGAAAATCCTCCTCTCACTTTTATTATTCGTAAAAATAAAAAAAACTGAGAAAATTTCTCAGCATTTTTACTTATTTTTCCGGTGTCTGTCTGGATCCCATACAAAGCTTGCGAGGTAACTAAAGAGCAAGGTCAAGATGCCCACGACTAAAACAACAGGAATCAGAAGGATTTTCAACAAACGAATCAAGATAAAGGGTTTTGTTGGGGTGTTGATCGCTTGGGCTTCAGCATCCAAACGATCAAACTCCTCTTGAACACGACGGGCAACTTCTGCTACCCCTTCGTCATTCATTTTTTTGATATCTGAAATATCAATTGGATGTCCAAAGTTCATATCAATGCGCTCACCAGTTGCCAAACCGTTCAGATCTCTTGGTCCAGTGTAAGTCACTGGCATGATACGGACCTTAGCCATTTTGGCAATGATGGCAACACCGCCTTTGACGTCTTGAGAATGACGGCTTCCACTTGGGAACATAATCAAGGAACGGTTGCTCTTCTTCAGCATATTGACAGGATACTTAATGGCTTCTGCTCCCGGATTTTCACGGTCGATCGGAAAAGCTCCACACATGCGAATCCACCAGCCAAAAATACGATTGGTGAAGAGTTCTTTTTTCGCCATAAAGATAAATTGCTTTGGCTTGGTCGCAAAGGCCATATAGACTGGATCCCACCATGTCCGGTGAGGCGATACCAATATGTAGTTCTCTTCCCGATCTGGAATATTGTCCTTATGATGGTAATGGGCATTGCCATTTAAAACCCAAAGAATAAAGGCAACAAGGCCACGTAAATAGGTATAAAACATAGTTGTTCCTCAAATCCATTTCATTAATCTCTACAAGATATTCCATCATGTAAAACGTTCTTACTTATTATACCCTATCCTGATTTTGACCGCAAACTTTTTTAGATAAAAAATATCTCAGCGGATCGATTCTAGATAGTCTTTTTCTCAAAAAAATGATATTATATTGTCTATGGAAACTATTGATTTGAAGGGGTTAACCCGAAGTGATGTCCGTAAAAAAACAGAGCGCGGACAAACCAACAATTTTACAACGAATACCAGTACCAGTACTTGGCAGATCATCAAGCGAAATGTCTTTACCTTGTTTAATACCTTGAACTTTGTGATTGCAGTAGCTCTTGCTGCTGTACAAGCCTGGAGCAATATGGTTTTCTTTGCTGTCATTAGCTTTAATGCCATCACAGGAATCATGACTGAAATGCGGGCCAAACGAATGATTGACAAGCTCAATCTCTTGAGCCGTGAGCTAGTGACGGTCATTCGAGACGGGGAGAAAGATGCGATTTCACCGGAAGAGCTCGTCCTTGGTGATTTAATCCTACTTTCTTCTGGGGAACAAATCCCGAGTGATGCCGAGGTCATGTCTGGAATTGCTGAAGCCAACGAAGCGATGCTAACAGGTGAGAGTGATCTGGTCTTAAAAGAGGTCGGTGATGAACTGCTTTCTGGTAGTTATATTGCCAGTGGTCAAGTCTATGCCCGTGTCAAACGAGTTGGGGCAAACAACTATGCCAACAAATTGATGATGGAAGCCAAAACCTTGAAGCCCATCAATTCGCGTATTCTCTATAACTTGGCGAAAATCTCTAGCTTCACTGGAAAAATTATCATCCCATTTGGTCTTGCTCTCTTCTTTGAAGCTCTGTTGATTAAAATGCTGCCCATCAAGGATTCCGTTGTGAATTCTTCCACTGCTCTCTTGGGAATGTTGCCAAAAGGAATCGCCCTTTTGACCGTTACTTCTCTCCTGACGGCGGTGATTAAGCTCGGCATGCGCAAGGTTCTAGTTCAAGAAATGTACTCAGTAGAAACTCTAGCGCGTGTAGATACCTTGTGTCTGGATAAGACTGGGACCATCACCCAAGGCAAGATGACCGTGGAAGCCCTCCACAGTTTATCCGATCGTTTTTCTGAGGAAACCATCAAGGTGATCCTATCAGCTTACATGCAAAATAGTGAAGATACCAACCCTACTGCGCAAGCTATTCGTAAGGCTTATGGGGAATTGGAGCACGCCTATTCTGCTGAAAACATCATTCCATTTTCGAGTGATCGGAAATGGGGAGCCATGCACTTATCCAATCTTGGAACCGTCTTTCTCGGTGCTCCTGAAATGCTTCTTCACGAAAATCCAACGGCTGTTGTCGAAGCACAAGCCCGCGGATCACGGGTGCTCGTCCTTGCCCACAGCTCAGAAATGATCAGTATGCAAGAGTTGACATTGCCAGAGGATCTTGAAGGAATTGCCGTTATTGAAATTACGGACCCAATCCGCGAAGGCGCATCGGATACCCTAGAGTATCTGCGCTCTGAAGGTGTGGATCTAAAAATCATCTCTGGTGACAATCCTGTAACCGTTTCTTATATAGCCCAACAAGCTGGCTTTAAAAACTATGAGAACTACATCGATTGTTCAAAAATTGGTGATGATCAATTAGTCGATCAAGCAGAAGATACAGCTATCTTTGGACGTGTATCCCCTCACCAAAAGAAACTACTCATCCAGACTTTGAAAGCAGCTGGCCGGACAACGGCTATGACTGGAGATGGGGTCAATGATATCCTCGCTCTTCGTGAAGCTGACTGCTCGATCGTGATGGCCGAAGGAGATCCTGCAACCCGTCAAATTGCAAATATTGTTCTTTTGAACTCTGACTTTAATGACGTTCCAGAAATTCTATTTGAAGGTCGTCGTGTGGTGAATAATATTGGACGAATCGCTCCCATCTTCTTCATCAAGACCATTTATTCCTTCCTCTTGGCTATTATCTGTATTGCCAGCGCCCTTTTCTTCAACGTCAATTATTTGCTGATTTTCCCTTTCATTCCTATTCAAATCACCTTGATCGACCAATTCGTCGAAGGCTTCCCACCATTTGTGCTGACCTTCGAACGCAATATCAAACCGGTTGAAAAACACTTCTTGAGACGTTCCCTTCTGTTAGCCCTACCGAGCGCCTTGATGGTCGTCTTTAGCGTCTTGTTTATTCGCCTTTGGGGAGCAAGCCATGGTTGGTCTGCAGCCGATATGTCTACTGTATCCTACTACTTACTTGGATCCATCGGTTTCCTATCCGTTATCCGTGCTTGCCTGCCACTAAATATCTGGCGGGTTCTCCTCATCCTCTTCTCTGTAGTAGGATTCTACGCATCTGCGGTCGTGTTGAAAAACTTGATCGAGATTTCCCTCCTTACAGCCACTACTTTCCCAGTTTATCTGGCATTAATGGCCACCTTTACAGGAGTCTTTATCCTCACAACGATTCTACAAAAATATGAATTTGATTAAAAAAGTTGAGAGCAAAACTCTCAACTTTTTATGTTCTAACGATCTTTCCCCAAGGCTTTTTTCATGCTATAATAGAGCTATGACAGATATCGAATTAAAAGACGGCGAGCGCGTCAATCAACTCTTTTCAAGTGATGTGAAAATCATTCAAAATCGAGAAGTTTTTAGTTACTCGGTAGACAGTGTCCTGCTCTCTCGCTTTCCAAAATTACCGAAGCGAGGCTTGATTGTAGACCTCTGCGCGGGAAATGGGGCTGTTGGCCTTTTTGCCAGTACCCGCACGCATGCAAAGATTATCGGTGTCGAAATTCAAGAACGTCTAGCAGATATGGCTACCCGCTCCATTGCCCTCAATGGCTTGGACCAACAAATGTCCATGATCACCGATGACCTCAAGCATCTTCCCCAACATATCAAAGGGAGTAAGGTCGATATTATCCTTTGCAATCCCCCTTATTTCAAGGTTGATGAACATTCCAATCTCAATGAGAGTGAGCACTACCTCTTAGCACGGCACGAAATCACAACCAATTTGGATGAGATTTGCCATGTTGCCCAACGGGTCCTCAAGTCAAATGGTCGCTTAGCAATGGTCCATCGTCCTGACCGATTCTTGGACATTGTAGAGACGATGAAGCGCTACAATCTTGCCCCTAAGCGGATCCAGTTTGTCTATCCAAAAGTGAGCAAAAAGGCCAATATGTTGTTGATTGAGGCGATCAAGGATGGCTCACTAGATGGTTTAAAGATCCTGCCTCCCCTCTTTATTCACAATGAAGATGGCAGCTATACTGACGAAATTCATGAGATCTATTATGGAAACTAAAGCTTATATGTACGTCTTAGAGTGTGCGGATGGCTCTCTCTACACTGGCTATACAACAGACGTCGAAAAACGTGTCAAGACCCACAATGCTGGAAAAGGGGCCAAATACACACGGGCTCGCCTCCCCGTCACCCTCCTCTATCAGGAATCTTACCCCGATAAACCCTCTGCCATGTCTGCTGAAGCTCTTTTTAAAAAGAAATCCCGCCAGGCAAAGCTAAACTATATCAAAGAAAACCGTCGGACTCCATGATCCAACGGTTTTTCATTTACAAAATGTTGATACGGTATTGGTGAGTTCGCTGTTCTTGTGGTCGCAAGAGAATGACCCCTTTCTTGTCTTCGAAGAAATTCCCTTCTTCATCTGATGTTGGAAGTCCTGTCCAAGGCTCCAAGGCAATGAAGGGTCCATCGTTGCTACTTGACCAGAGAACCAGATGATCAAAATCAGAAAATGTAAATCCGATGCCATTACCGGATTTTTTTGAGATGAGCTGGACAGATTTTGAGGCTAACTCATCCAAAATAATGGCATCCTTTTGAAAGAGTTCATGTGTCAATTGTAAGCGCCGGTCCTGATTGAAAAATGGCAAACGCTTCGTTCGATTGATCAAACCAGTATCTGTATTCAAGAAGGGAATACTGCAAGTTTCTTCTTGTTCAAATACCAATTCATAATCGTCATAAGTTTCATCTGCTAAAAGGGGGCAACGAAAGGCTGGATGACCCCCAATACAATAGGGCATGACTTGGTCTAGCTCAAGATTTTGCACACGATAAGTCGTACTGACTTCTTTTCCACTCAATTCATAAGCAATTTCCACTCGAAAATGAAAAGGGTAGTTTCGCAAACTTTCTGGGTTTGAGGTGATCGCAAAAACCAGACGATTGGCACTATGTTCTTTGAGTTGAAACTCTCTCTTGCGAATCAAGCCATGTCTTGGTAGCTGCCCTGTCTGCTCTCCATTGTTTAGATGGTACTTTACTTGGCCATTTCGCACATTTCCACAAATTGGGAATAAAACAGGAGCCTGTCCTGCCCAATACTTGGCATCACCTTGCCACAAATACTCCAAGCCGTCCCTATTTTGTATCGACTTTAGTTCTCCTCCAAATGACCTACATTTTAGTTGAAGAACATCATTTTTTAACTCAAAATCCATTACAGAATTCCCTTCTCCTGCTTGCTTTGATCGAAAAGCAAGACAACTATCTCTTAAAATCTATAGATTTTTAAAAAAATTTGAAAAAAACGTTGACAAAGCACAAAAATAATTGTACAATTAATATGTTAACAGAAATAATTAATTTTAGCAATTCCCAACTTCTGTTAATGGATCTTTTTAAGAAGTCATGGGTGCATCCGTCCTTCTCGAAAGATTCCTCCTAAATTTGGTCTCCTTATAAATATACAAGGGTGAACGATTGCTCAACCCTTGTATTTTTTTGTTTTCTAAAAAAGACGGCCGATCTGCGACCGTCGTCTTATAGGATTTATTTATCCCCTTTATTTCGGATGACAAAGCCGTTTTTCTTTTCATTTGAAGTACGATGTGGGCGTTTGTTTCCCTTTCCTTCAAAGTCTCGGCTATTTTTATTGGACTTCCGTTTGAAATCACGGCGTCCACCATCCCGGTCTTCTCTTCGGTTTCGATCACGACGTTGGTCTCCACGGTAGCCATTTCCACGACCACCTTTGCCTTTTCCACCAAATCCACCAGAAGATGGTTTAAATGGCAATGGTTTTTCACGCGCAATTTCCACTTCTGGAAGGCTATCTGGATCTTGAACGGTTAAGCTCAAAATATACATAGCCAATTCTTCAGGAGAAAACTCTGCCGCCAATTTCCGTGCATCTTTGCCAAACTTCTCAAAATTGGTACGGATACTTTCATCCTCAAAGTCACGTTCAATTTTCTTCAATGCTACCTGTTTTTTCGCTTGGAAGGCTTCTTCTGCTGTCGCAGGTTTCATCCCCTTCATCCGCTTTTTGGTGAGGTTTTCAATAATTTGGAGATAGCCCATTTCATTCGGCGCGACAAAGGTAATGGATTGACCTGATTTTCCAGCACGACCTGTACGACCAATCCGGTGAACATAGCTTTCAGGATCTTGTGGAATATCGTAGTTGTAGACATGCGTCACTCCTGAGATATCCAAACCACGCGCTGCCACATCAGTAGCTACAAGGACATCCAAGTTCCCATTTTTGAAATCGCGGAGAACACGCAGGCGTTTGTTTTGATCCAAATCTCCGTGAATCCCTTCTGCTCGGAAACCACGGATCTTCAGACCACGAGTCAACTCATCGACACGGCGTTTGGTCCGACCAAAGACAATGGCCAGTTCAGGCTGTTCTACATCCATGAGACGGGTCATGGTGTCAAACTTCTCACCTTCTTTGACACGGATATAGTACTGATCTACTAATTCTGTCGTCAATTCTTTAGCAGCAATCTTGACGTGCTCAGGCTCTTTCATAAACTGGACACCGATCCGTTTGATGGCATCCGGCATGGTAGCTGAAAAGAGCAAGGTTTGACGTTCCTCAGGAACACGGCTAATAATGGCTTCGATATCCTCTAAGAAGCCCATGTTAAGCATTTCATCTGCCTCATCCAGGATCAAGGTTTCAATATGATTGAGTTTCAAAGCCTTGCGCTTGATCAAATCTAGTAAGCGTCCAGGTGTTCCCACAACGATGTGCGCGCCTGACTTCAAAGCTTTAATTTGCTTTTCAATGCTGGACCCACCATAGACAGAACGGACTTTGACACCCTTACTGCGTCCAAAGCGGAACAATTCTTCTTGACTCTGAACAGCCAATTCACGCGTTGGCGCAATGACAAGGGCTTGGATAACGGTATTGTCCACATCAATCTTCTCCAAAGTTGGAAGACCGAAAGCCGCAGTTTTACCAGTCCCTGTTTGTGCTTGACCGATGACATCTTTTCCTTCAAGAGCCAAAGGAATGGTTTGTTCTTGGATAGGGCTCGCTTCTACAAAGCCAGCTTTTTCAATTTCTGCTAATAAGGAAGCAGAGAGGTTAAATTCGTTGAATTTCAATTGTTTCTTCTTTCTAAAAGTGGTGCGAAGCCACTTTATCACACTTCGTTCAATGCACTGCATTGATGGCTCAGGAAGTCGCCTTCCTTGGTTTGCTGTCGTAACACTTATTTGAATAAAATCCACATTACTAGGATTTTAGTTAGCGAAAAACTGTATGCAGATAAGGATTGCTCAACCAGCTCCTATGATAGAGCTTGAGGGGATTCCCATCCTGCATACAAAAAGTTCTTCCCTAGGTTTTTCTCATACAAGTTTACAACTTATCTAGTATAACACAATGCAGAAACAAAAGATAGTCAAACGAAAACATTTTTATCGTTTGAGCAATCGTTGCTAGTTGGAGCTGAAATGGCTTGTTGAAGCAGGCCAATTTCGAATCGTTCGTTTACGGATTATTTTTTTGTAAAACTTTTATGTTAACCTATAATTCCCTTGTAAAAACTTTTATTTTTTGGGAGGTCCAACCTTGCGTTTTTACAAATAAATATGTATAATACAATTAGTATCTAAAATATTTCTGTAATAAAGAAATAGGATCCTTCTATTCATTCAACGATTTATTCTAAGTTCTATCTGATTTAGAAACCACTCAGTACTATTAAATCTACTCCTACTATTTCCAAGAAGATTTTGTACAGTCGATGAAACTACTCACACTGCCCCTTCTTTGGAGAGGAGGGCAGGTGTTTAGATACTTCCTATTTTTTCAGTGTATTTTAGATACGAGAGAGGCTCGGATTTCTCCAAGCCTCTTTTTTATCTTTTTTTAACAATCCATCGCATGACCTTGGCCAGTAGTAACCATAAAATAAAGCTACACACGGATACATAAATCCAGGCATTTGGATCCTGCGTCAATGGAAGGGGAATATTCATCCCAAAGAAACCAGTGATCACGGCTAAGACAGCCAACAAGGCTTCAAAGATGGTCAGGGTGGTCAAGTTATCATTCAGATTATTGTTTAGGATATTGTTGTAAGAGCCCGACAGTTGTTGCAAGACATTGGAAATCAACTCGGTCATGGAAACCAGCTGATTGGCTTCGATCATGGCATCATCAAATTGTTCTTTTTCAATATCATCCATTCTCCGATAAATGGCATGCGCTTTAATATGTTCCAGCAACATCCGATTTTGTTTGGCTGCAGCAAGGAGGTACACCATACCGGTCTCAAGGTCGGATAGGGCATAGAGGTTCTTACTGGTTGTGGTTTTTCGAAGGAGGCGATTGAGGTCATCCTTGTGCTTATCTAAACGGTCTATAATCGGGTAATAGGCATTACTGATCATCTCAAGACCGGCAAAAAGCAACTTAAAAATGGACAACTCTCCATGAGCTTCCAAGTAGCTCATCATCTGTTCAATGATGTAAACATTTTCTTGGTTACTAATCGTGACCAGACGGGTATCCTGAACGATAAAAGCCATAGGAATTGTTTCGTAATATTCCTTATCTTTTTCCAGGTTCAAGACATTGTAGATAAAGGTGATCGTCCCGTTTTCTCGATTGTAGTCCATATGCGCTCGTTCATTTTTATCCAGAGCGTACTCAATCGTTTCTTTGTCAATATCGTATTTCTTATAGAGATAGGAATTCTCTGTGATCCTATCTGAATCGATATTGATCCATTTCCGATCTTGACCCAATTGTTTATCGATAAACATGTTGACTCCTTTCCCTACTATTTATCAATGATTTGGTGCAGCTGATTATTTAAAAACAGCACTGGCTAAAGCTTGCTGGATTTCAATGACGCTATTGTCACTCTTGAATTGCAAGATTTCTGAAGGCTCCACTGCAGAAGAGACCCAGATTTTTAATTCCGCATCTAAATCAAAATGACCAGAGGTTTCAACAGAAAAGCGAGAGATAGAGCGATAAGGAAGGGATTTGTAGGACGTTTTCTTCCCTGTTACTCCTTGTTTATCCACCAAAATCAAGCGATATTCTGTAAAGACAATGAGGTCCCGAATCAAGCTAAAAGCAAGGGTCACTTGCTCTCCCGGCACCAAGATATCTTCCAGATCTCTTTCCACCTTGTCGACATTTTTTTGAGAGGCATTGCCCATCAAACCTGCAAAAATACCCATGATTTTTTCCTCCACAACTTGTGCATTTTCTATCTTAATAACTATACCATATTTTTTGCGAGTTAAACAGTTGCGGGAACTTTTTTATATGAGACAAATTGTAAAATATAGTACAACAAAAAAACTCATAGCGTTTCATTGGTGTAAACTGTAAGTAACCACACAAACAGAACCCCGAGGAAAAAATATGAGCTACTTCTATCTTACCATAACTGACCGAATAAAGATAGAAACCTACTTGGAATTAGGTTTGAAACCTTGCCAAATTGCAAGTAAACTTGGCGTCCATAAGTCTACCATTTGAAGAGAGTTAAGACGATGCCAAAATGGTTATTCCGCAGCCTTAGCACAGGAACAGTACGACCACAGGGCTAAACAAAAAGTCCGAAAGTCTCGTTTTACACCAACGTTGAAATAGGAAATTGAGGACGTATTAAAATCATCCCGGTAGGCTGAACAGATCTGTGGCCGATATCAGCTTGAACAAAAGCCACAAGACTAAACTCTTGACATGGTCAATATTCAATCAAATTATAATGTACTTTCAAACAAATTCTTTCATCAACAATAAATCCTCTGTTTTTTAAACACTCTTCATATATACTTTTCAAAAAGTAACTAGGGAAAATCTGGTTAATCTAAAATTAGGTTCATACTTTAGATGTTACCGCTCTGTAAAAATAGGCTGCTCTAAAAAATTCATCATTGAGTCATAATCAATCTCTACTTTTTCAATCCTATTATTCCAAATATCTTCCAACTTGTAAACAATATTACTATTGGAATCAAGATATGTTGTAATATGTCCATGAGCTATAGCATTTCTAATTCGCTCTAAAATATAATAATACTTGGTCTCACTTCTTTTATTTATTGTACTAGAATTATTTTGATAATATTTCTGCAAATTGTCTTCTTCATAGGTAAATCCGTCAATATTAACAGATAAAGGAGAAATTTTCTTCAAATCGTCATCTTCTATCCTCAAGGAAATATCCAATAGTCTCAACAATGGAAACATAAAATTAAATCCAACAATTTTATCTTTATCCTCTTTTAACTCCCTAATACTCTTATTTATTTCTTTAATTTGATTTTGTGTCTTCTCTGAGGGAACACCTTCAATATAGAAAATAGTACACCAATAATCAATCAATCTATCATTTAATTGCATTAAATGGACTAAAAAATTAGAAAACTCTGTTTCAAAATCATACAAAAACTTTATTTCAGAAGAAAATTCTTTATAAGTTATTTCTTTTTTATTTAAGTATGTTGTTAAAAAAGATGCCTCGACCTCTATTCTTTTTTTAGGAATTTCCTTAACTATATGATTATAAATTTCCTTATTATTTTTTATAAAGTTTTCTAATTCTATAAAGTTCAAATCATTTAATTTTTGAGTAAATATGTTCATTTCATGCTGATTATCACCAGCATATTTTAATTTTTCGTCACCTTTTCCTTTGTATGTTAGAATATTAAAAAAAGCAAATGTTTTGTTTTCCTTATTTAATAATTTTCTTACTATCCTTGAAATAAATGATTGTTTTTTAAAATCAATAACTTGCTCAGGAGATATCATATTTGTACTATTAAAATTAAACCAACTATGTTTATATACAACACCGTATGAAGTGTAATTAGAAAAATATGACTGAATGAATCTGTGTAAAATTGGTTCTAAAATAAAGCCATGATTAATAGCTTTACCCTTTTTTTTATTATATATAAAATACCCTAGAAAATAACCATTTTCCAAAGTTATAAAATCTCCGTAATTCATATGAGCAAGAGCATTTCTTAAAATTGCTAATTGGTCATACGGCCTTTTACTCTCTCTCTTACTACTCACATAAAATTTATCAAATGATTGAACCGCTCCTTCATTAATCATTAGTCTATCTTTATATAAATTGAAATATTTCTTATATAAATCAAGCATTATTTTATCTTTTTCGCTATTATTCAAATTGTTAAAAAAGTCAGCATAAATAAAATTATTTTTAAAATAGTCTTTCTCTAGTTTTTCCCTATTAAATAATAGAATAGCTGAATCTAAAAATACTCTAAATCTAACTAAATCAGTAATATTTAATTCACCAAAGTAATTCTTACCTATTTTTTCAATCACATCATCTATATCTAAACCATTGGCATAAAGCGTTTGGTACTTATTTATCATAATTAGATTGTTGTTTAAATAGTCATTATTAGGGTACTTTTGAATTTTTTTATTAAACTTCAAATGACAATTTTTATATTTTTCTCCTGAACCACAAGGACATGGTGTATTTCTCTCTATATATTTTTTACTCACTCGGTTCTCCAAAGATCACATCTTTTCTTCCAGCTCTACGTCTGGGTATTTGTCTGCAAACCAACGGAGGGCAAAGTCATTTTCAAAGAGGAAGACAGGCTGGTCAAAACGGTCCTTAGCTAGGATGTTTCGGCTTGAAGACATGCGTTCATCTAAGTCTTCTGGCTTGATCCAGCGAACGGTCTTTTTCCCCATTGGATTCATGACCACTTCGGCATTGTATTCATTTTCCATGCGGTGCTTGAAGACTTCAAACTGGAGTTGCCCGACAGCACCCAACATGTATTCACCTGTTTGGTAGTTGGTATAGAGCTGGATGGCTCCTTCTTGCACCAATTGCTCAATTCCCTTATGGAAGGACTTTTGCTTCATAACGTTCTTGGCAGACACCTTCATAAAGATTTCAGGCGTAAAGGTTGGCAGTGGTTCAAATTCAAACTTGTTTTTGCCAACTGTCAAGGTATCTCCGACCTGATAGGTACCCGTATCGTAGACCCCAATGATATCTCCTGCTACGGCGTTGCTAACATTCTCACGGCTTTCGGCCATAAATTGAGTGACATTAGATAGCTTAGCACCCTTACCGGTACGAGGGAGATTGACACTCATACCACGTTCAAACTCACCAGATACGATCCGCACAAAGGCGATACGGTCACGGTGACGAGGGTCCATGTTAGCTTGGATTTTAAAGACAAAACCTGAGAAATCCTTGTCGTAAGGATCGACAAGTTCACCATCTGTCTTCTTGTGACCGTGAGGCTCCGGAGCAAACTTGAGAAAAGTCTCAAGGAAGGTTTGCACACCAAAGTTCGTCAAAGCGGATCCAAAGAAGACTGGAGTTAATTCACCCGCTAAAATCTCTTCTTCTGAAAATTCATTTCCAGCTTCTTGCAAGAGTTCAATGTCGTCTTTCACTTGCTCATAGAAAGGATTGTTAGCAAAAAGCTTGTCTCCATCTTCTAAACTCGCAAAACGCTCGTCTCCTTTATAGAGTTCCAAGCGTTGGTTATAAAGGTCATAAAGTCCCTCAAAGGCTTTCCCCATCCCGATTGGCCAATTCATTGGGTAACTGGCAATGCCCAAGACTTCTTCTAATTCTTCTAAGAGGTCCAGTGGCTCACGTCCATCACGGTCCAACTTGTTCATAAAGGTAAAGACGGGAATCCCACGGTGTTTGACAACCTCAAACAATTTCTTGGTTTGGGCCTCAATCCCCTTGGCAGAGTCTACCACCATGACCGCAGCATCCACCGCCATCAAGGTCCGGTAAGTATCTTCTGAGAAGTCCTCGTGCCCTGGGGTATCTAGGATATTGACACGCTTCCCATCATAGTCGAACTGCATGACAGATGAGGTTACCGAAATCCCACGTTGTTTCTCGATATCCATCCAGTCGGACTTGGCAAAGTTTCCTGTTTTCTTCCCTTTTACGGTACCAGCCTCACGAATCTCTCCCCCAAAGTAGAGCAACTGCTCTGTAATCGTCGTTTTACCAGCATCCGGGTGGGAGATGATGGCAAATGTACGGCGTTTTTTAATTTCTTCTTGTACGTTCATGTTCCTAATTCTTTCTCTTTTTATTTTCTGATAAATTTACAAATTCATCTCTACATCGGATCTCTCCTCAATTTCTCTATCTTTTCTATTATAGCGAAAAGAGGCACTTTTTTCAATGATGGATCTTTTCGGGGAAGCAAAAAAAGAGAGTGGGACAGAAATCGGTCATTCGTTAGAATTCGATTTCGTCGTCCCACCTCCGCACAGTTGAGTAGGGCTGTAAAAGCTGATGAAATCAGCCTAGTAGAGCCCACTCAACCACTGCGTCTTGCTCGACAATCCAAAAACAAGAAGAGGCTAAGACTTCTGTCCCAGCCTCCTATTACCACGGCTATCAGAAGGCCCCGAATCCTCCGCCACCACCGCCGTCAGAGAAGCCACCGCCGTCAAAACCACCACTCCCATCTGAGGAGTTGACAGAAAAGCTTGAAACACTATAGGAATCAGCTGCATAACTCATTAAGGTAGAGCCATCTAGGAAGGAATTTGAAGAGGTCGTTAGCCAAAGAACAGTGTCCCAGTCTTCATATGGTATAGCAATTCGGTGATTTTGGAGTACCTGGCTCACTTTTTTAGCTTGACCATACAGGGTCGCATAGACTAAGATCCGATTCCATAGGACAATACTCTCAAGCTCTGCTTGGTTGAAATTTGGAATACTTTCGATCATATTTCGAAAGGCCATCCATTTAAATTGTGCATCCAAGTTTTCTAAAGATTGTAGATGATCTTCACGAAGTTTTACAACAATATAAAACGGAATGAAGAAGACGATCAACAATACAATCATCCAAAAATAGAAGGAGGATAGATGTGAACCAAATCCAAAAGATAAGAAACACATGCTCACAAATAAGATCAGTAAGATCCAAAAGTGTAAGGCACAGCCTGTTTTTGAAAGGGCTTCTTCTTTCTCAGTTAAGTCTCTAAAATAAGAGGGCAATCCTAATTTCGCAATCTCCTTGTCGACACCTTTTGACAATTGCTGGGCATCCTTTTTTAAAAGGGATCGAACATCACTTCCGACCTTTCGAATACGGTCTCGTTGTGTGTCTGTTTTAGCAGCTCGGAAATCTTTTTTTAGGGCTGCTTGATTAATTTTATACTTTGAGAATACCTCGCTGATCCTGATTTCAGTTTTTTGATTAAAGATCATCTCAATAAACTTCAATTCAAAATCAGCCAAGCCTTCATGGTGAAGACAGGTCAAGGTTTCCCCATTTTCATCTCTCGTCAACCGAAGATTTCCTCGATCAATGAGATCTAAAATGCTTGCTTGAATGAGATGATTAAATTTTAGTTGCCCTTTCTCTCTAGACATCACCATCTGTTCAAAATCAAGTTGATACAGTGCCTTAGCTAGGACAAGAGGAGGTAAATTCTGTGGGGGTTCGTATAATCGTACTCCTTTTGCAATCCGACGAGTTCTGGTACTGATAAAATACCGGATCCATGGAATGAAAGCGAGGATAAATAAAAGAATCGATACAATTGGAACGACTTTGAGAAACAGCGTCTTGTAGATGACTGTTTTTTGTTGTATGGATGTTTCTTTTTTTAGGAATGTGTCTTTTCTATTTTCTTTTTGAATAGAGCTCGATTGAGACTGACGAAGGGAATCCGTCATTGGCCAATAAGCATGCAGTTCAAGCTTTCCATTCTTAGGAAAGTCCTTTGTCCAAAGATGGTAACCTGTCGCAGTCCGTTCAACCTGAACTGGTGGATTAAAATAACCGGTATGAGCATACAAGTCTCCCTGCTTGGCATCCAAACCATCCACATAAAAATCTAATTTTGCGACTTTTTCATCTCCATCTGAAATGGGAAACCAATTTAGTTCTGCAATATCATTGTACAAATTCAAGAGATGGTCTATCTTCCAGATCACTTTGATCTGAACCTTTCCTCCTACAATTCTGGAATTGTATATTTTTAATTGCCGGCCGTCTTTGAGATCCGTTTCCTCTACACGAATCTCACGCTTCTCCCCGTCCACATAGGCTTCCACCTGAGGATTTCGATGAATCTTAAACCCTTTTGGCAGCGGGTCTGCACTTCCTAAGGTCACATACTGGCCATTGTAGCCCGTCTGAAACTGATAGGTAATTTCCTGTGTAAAAATAGCTTGACTATCTTCCTGCAATTGAAGGTGTCCCACATAGGATTCGATCGAATAGCGAACTTGCTCGTCTGCTTGGGCTACTACTATGGAGCCAACAAATCCTAAAAAGAGACTGATCATCAGTAAAAATCGCTTCATGTTTTCTCCTTTAACGAACAAAGGTTGAGAACTTACTATCCCAACCTTTCCACTCTTATTTGGTCACTTTCACCCGCTCACTTCTTCTTTGGAAGATCTGATTAAAGAGGACCAAGGCCAAGGCCAATATACTCGAAACAACGAGATAATTGAGCCACACCTTATCCCCTCTCATAATCGGTGGGCGAGCCATCAAGCCATAGTTTCCTCCCGTTAGTTGATTGACCCCAACCAGAAACAAATCCAAAACAAAGGTGTAGAGAACAATCTGACTTTTTTTTAAGAGATTTCGATCATACCACCGTAAGAGATAAACCAAAGAATTGATCAAGAGACAGTAATGCCCAAGTAAAAAGGAAAAGCTCGTAATATGAGGGAAGGTATAGGGATCAAAGACTGGATAACCCAAGGCAAAGATCGCGCCACTCACTCCCATCAAGGCAAAATACTGTTTGCTCTTCCAACGGTCTGGCAAGAGCAAGACCGCAAACATGGCCAAGCGACAATGATAGAAAGGCAGGCTATTGGACCAAGGAATCTGATAGAAAAAATACCACAGATACAAGCTAATCAACTGAAAAGCCTGTAAGTATTGAAACCATTTCTTAAATTGGTCGCTTCGATAAAAACGCAGTGACACCAAAATCGCTGTCACAACGAACAAAACCATGATACTATACCAAAGTACTGAAATAGCTGGTGGTGCTGTTGCTTCCGTAGTGAAAAAATGATGCATATAACCTCCTTAATTCAGGCGAGACAATTCGTTTTCTTCTACAAATCTAGATTTCCATAAAACATGAACCAAAACAATCGCCACTGACATCACGCTACTAACGATCACGTAATTGAGGAGTGGGCCTTGATCTCCAATCAAAGGCGGATGGCGAAGAAAACCATAATCTCCATTCGTCAAGCTATTGATTAGAAAAATCAAAGCATTCAATCCAAAAGTAATCCTGCAGATGGACCAACTTGTAACACGCATGGGTTGGTACTCCCTTTGCAAATAGAGCAAACAATTGGCAAAAAGAGCCCAGTGGCTAAAGATTAAGTTCAGTGCCGTAATATGTGGGAATGGGAAAGGATCAAATACTGGATAAAGCAGAGCAGCGATTGACCCAAACACCCCAAGAAGGGCGAAATACTGTTTTACCACTGTTCGTTTCGGTGCAAAAAGGATCACCAACATGGCCAAGCGACAATGGTAAAAAGGAAGGCTATCGGACAAAGGCATGTGCGCCCACATATACCAAGTATTGATACTCAAGACTTGAATCAATTGCGCCCAATACCAAAAGCGTTGGTAACTTTTCGACTGGGCATATTTGACTGAAAAGTAGCCAATGACGATCAAAGAAACTGGCATGAAAACGTACCAGAGTCCAAACTCAGGCGGGGCTGATTTTTGGTTAGTAAACAATAAATCCCAAAGTGTCATTTTTCTATTCCTTTAATTTATAGATCGTTTTTAATCACAATAAAAATCTCGTTTCCCATCATAGACCTCCCAAAGGAAGTTCAATTGTTCTTCTGTATTGCGCTTGGTAGAAAGAGCAGGTATTTTTTCTCTCTCAAAAAAGGCAAGGTCGGAAATTTCCTGGTTCTTTTCAAAATTTCCATCTAATAATTCACATTCAAATACCAATTTCACATATTGGCGACTTTGCAATTGGTAGCGATTGGTATCAAATACTGCCAACAATCTGATTACACGCGCAGAATAGCCCGTTTCTTCTTGGATTTCCTTTAAAATGTTTTCCGTCGGAGAATAGCCAACCTCACCAAAGCCACCCGGCAAGGCCCAGGTCTCTTCTCCCTGACCTTTCACCAGACAAAGTTTTCCATCTTTGACAATCCATGCCCTAACATCAATCAAGGGAGTGTCGTAATGGTCTGTCGGTCTAAACAAATCCGATAATTCTTGTGGATTCAAATCAGTCGTTTCTCTCACAAGATCCTGTAAAATGGCACGAATATCCTGATAGCGCTCTTGATCAAATGGATCTTTTGAGAACGCTAAGCCTGTATTGGTGATTGAAATCAAGCGCTGAATGTTCTTTAGTACATTATTACTCGCCATTCTCCAACTCCTCTACCAATTTGGCTAAATGCATGGAATTGCTTCCCTTGATGAGGATTTGGTCCTGCTCTTTCAAGCTTTCCTTGACTTGTTTGACCATGTCCTCAAACTGATCTTCCTCAGCTGTCTTCTTGAAATAATAGACATGTCCGAGTGGAAATATCTGACTCGCCAACTGAGCCAATCCTGCAATGTCTTGGCCATAGAAAATAACGGTATCCAAAACATCTGGTGAGAGGCTGAGGATCATTTGGTTGTGGAGATCAATCGATTGCTCCCCTAGTTCTTTCATATCGGCGAGAACTGCCAGCTTCCGGCCATTTGGATTAGCAGGAATAGTCGAGAAAGTTTCTAAAATCAAGCGCATAGCTGTCGGATTAGCATTGTAAACATCAGATAAGATATCTGCTCCGTTACCTGCCTTCTTCCATTCTGTTCGATTGCGGGTCAATTGCAAGGTCGCAAAACTATCCCGAATCGCCGCTTCACTCACTCCTTCTTGCAGAGCAACATAAGCTGCAATCATGCCATTGGTTGCATTGTATTTTCCAGTGACAGGAAGATCAATGGCTTCTTTTAAGAAATTCGTTCGGAAAGTCAAGCTCTCCTTTCGCTCTACCAACTCGGTAAGGAAAATCTCCTCATCCGGACCAAAGCGGACGACTTTTTGCTCGTTAGGGAGGTAGGCATTCACGATCGGATCTGCTGGAACCACCAGAAGGCCACCTTCTGGCATGCCATCCGCAATCTGGAGTTTTCCTTTTGCGATCTCGCTTCGATCTTTGAAGAATTCCAAATGGGCTTCCCCAATGAGGGTGACAATTGCTGCTTTTGGATGCGCCAGTTCTGACAAGAGATGAATATCTCCAAGATGGTCTTGTCCCATTTCAAGGACGAGTTTATCCGTCCCTTCTGGCATATGCAATACCGTATAAGGCAGACCAATTTCATTATTGTAGTTTCCCTGTGTTTTATAGGTTAGGTAGGTGGTGGATAAGAGCTGGGCCAGCATATCTTTTGTGGTCGTTTTCCCGTTAGACCCTGTCACTGCAAAAACATCCACTTTTGTCTTTTGAAGATAGGCTGCGGCTAGCGCTTGAAAAGCACTCAACACATCTTCCACTAAAATATACGGATGTCCTTCGATCACTTTCTCTGAAAAGGTAGCGGCAGCGCCATTGTCAAAAGCTGTCTCGATGAAATCATGACCATCACGCGCTCCCTTTAACGGAACAAAAAGGTCTCCAGGCCCAATCAAACGGCTGTCAAATTCAGGCTTGACGAGGGCCACATCTTCAAATTGGCTGATATCATTTTTTGCATGTACAAGGTGAGCAATTTCATGTAAGGTGAGATTCATATCCGACTCCTCAATTCTCCGTAACGTCTTCCCCAAAGGCCTAGACGCTCGTTTCAAATTCTTCTCATTATACCATATTCTAGATCACAAAAAAAGAGGCTGGGACAAAAGTCCTAGCCTCTCAATTGTCTTTGGATTGTCGAGCAAGACGCAGTGGTTGAGTGGGCCCTACTACGCTGATTTCATCAGCTTTTACACCCCTACTCAACTGTGCGGAGGTGGGACGGCGAAATCGAATGCTAACGAATGACCGATTTCTGTCCCACTCTCCCTTTTCTTACAACAAATGTGCTTCATGTTTCTGGAAGACTTCTTTTCCAAGTTCGACTAACTTGGTGATCAAATCTGAATACTTGAGTCCCATATTGTCCCAAAGCAAGGGATACATTGACCATTGGGTAAATCCTGGCATGGTATTGAGTTCGTTTAAGAAAATCTCCCCTTTATCCGTATAGAAGAAATCACAACGCGCCAGGCCAAGACCACCAATCGCCCGAAAGGCTTTTTCAGCATTCGTCCGCATGGTTGTCACAACTTCTGGATCTAATGGAGCAGGAATGGCCATGGTAATTTTATTGTCAATGTATTTGGCTTCATAATCATAGAAGGCCACATCTTTGACAACTTCACCAGGCAAGGTACTTTTCACATCATAGTTTCCAAGAAGGCCAACTTCGATTTCACGCGCATTGACCCCTTGCTCAACCAAAATCCGGCTATCGTATTTGAAGGCTAACTCAAGAGCAGCCCGAAGTTCTGTTTGGTTTTCAGCTTTTGAAATGCCGACACTAGAACCCATATTGGATGGTTTGGCAAAGACGGGATAAGAGAGAGTCGCTTCAATTGCAGCAATTTTTTCATCTAGGTCATCGCCTTCTACTACAGCTACATAAGGAACTTGTGAAATCCCTGCAGACTCCAAAACCCGTTTGGTTGTGATCTTGTCCATTGCGACACTAGAAGCCAAGATGCCACAGCCAACATAAGGCATTTTCAAGACTTCTAAAAATCCTTGAATGGAACCATCTTCCCCCATCGGTCCGTGAAGAACCGGAAAAACAACCGCCCCTTCCTTATAAATCGCTGATGGTGCCACTTTTTTAGACCAATCGATTGTCTCATTGGTCATCAATTTCTCATCATCCGCTGGCTTCTCTTCAAAAGCTTGCGTCTGGATGAAATCTCCTGATTGCGTAATAAAGTAGGTTTGAACTGAAAATGCTTGGTAATCAATCGCGCGCATCACGCTTTCTGCTGAAAGAACAGATACTTTACGCTCTGCACTGCGTCCACCATACAATAGGATTAAGTCTTGTTTACTCATAGTTTCTCCCTAATTGTTCCCTTGATTTCTTACTTGATAGTATACCACAATGACCGTCCTTGTGAAAGGACGACCCTTATAATTCTGTCCGATTTTCGATCGCACGGAGCAGAGTCACCTCGTCCGCATACTCGATATCGGCTCCAACTGCTAGTCCCCGTGCTAAACGAGTCACCTTGATACCAGCTGGTTTGAGGACGCGTGAGATATACATAGACGTTGCTTCCCCATCTGCCGTCGCATTGGTCGCAACAATCACCTCAGTAACAGTCCCATCCATCAAGCGACTAAGCAAACTCTTGAGATTGATGTCATCAGGTCCCACACCATTCATGGGCGAGATCAAGCCATGCAAGACATGGTAGCGACCGTGGTATTCTTGGATATTTTCCATAGCAGAGACATCTCGGCTATCTTCTACAACAAGAAGAATGGATGAATCTCGCGTTTCGTCTCGGCAAATCTCGCAAGTCTCTTCATCGGTCAAATTGCCACAAATACTACAATACCCTAGCTCTCGCTTGGCATTGAGTAAGTTTTTGGCAAACTCATTGACATCATCATCCGACATGCCAATGGTGTAAAAAGCAAGACGGGTCGCTGTTTTGATCCCAATTCCTGGCAACTTGGAATAGCTGTCAATTAATTTTGCAATAGGTGCTGGATAGAGCATAGTTTCCTTTCTAATTCATGGGGTGTTTCTGATTGTATAAATTGATAATGTCGCGCGTGATCGAATGGCTGACGGTCGCTTGGAGATTAGTATTATGCGGAAAGACCACTGCGACCGCAATCTTTGGGTTGTTGGAAGAGGCGTAAGCCACCACATTGGTATTGATAGCTTGCTTGCCACCGTCTACAGAGGTTTCGGCAGTACCGGTCTTGGCACTGATGGACACACTGGCCCCACGACCAACGGTTTTCCCTGTCGTTAACCCACTCGTCCCATTGGCCACTTGGTAGAACCCTTGCTTGATCAAAGCCATATCTTCAGCCGAGATATGCACCTGATTGAGTTCTTTGGTTTCGATCGTCTTTTTCAACTGACCAAGGCTACCTTCTGCATTATTGTCATAGATGCCTTCGACGACATGAGGACGAACCCGCTTGCCATCATTGGCAACTGTTGCCGCATATTGGGCCAATTGCATTGGAGTATAGTTGTCAAACTGACCAAAGGCATTGGTCAAATAATTACCAACTGTGTACTCTTTCGGAATAAAACCGGTCGATTCATTGGGAAGGTCAATCCCCGTTGACGTTCCAAGACCATACTCGGCAAAGGTTGAACGCAATTTTTTCATGGCCGGATCGACCTGATCAACTTGTAAGGTCATATTGGGACGATAAGGTTGTCCCATCATCTTGAGGGCAATTTGGACCATATAGGTATTGGAAGAATATTCCAAAGCCTCCACCGCATTGATGGAACGGCTACCGTATTGAGTGAACCAAGAATTAATAGGAGCAGATCCTGCAAAAACAATGGGCTGATCGGTCAGCACCTGATTGCCGGAAATGGCACCATTTTCCCAACCAGAAGTCAAGGTGGCTCCTTTGACTACAGAACCTGGGACAAAAACATTGGTCACAGTTCCCAAAGCATCTGCTGATAAATCTTGGCTGCCGATTTGGTGTTTAATACCAGCCATGGCAAGGACTTTCCCCGTATCAGGCTCTAAAGCAACCGCGTAGACGCCTTCGGAGAAGGTGGCATTTCCAGCTTGTAACTCAGAGCTAAAGGCAGAGCGAAGAATATCCTCCACTCCTTTTTGGAAATCCAAGTCAATCGAGAGCTTGAGGTTTTCCCCTTTGGCCCCTTTTGCGATGTCGACCACCTTTTCCATGTTGCCATTTTTATCTAGGAGAATTTCTTTTTCACTTCGTTTTCCTTGAAGGACATCCTCATACTCCTTTTCAAGATAAGAGGTTCCAACACGGTCGTTGAGTGCATAGCCTTTTTTAACATACTGGTCGACCTCTTCGGCAGGAAGCCCAGCCTGCTCGGTCGAGACACTTCCGATGATAGAAGCAAGGGGCGTATCCAGAACCTTACGGTCCCAGCTAGTGGTAATTGCAATGCCTGGAAGGTCCTGACTATCAGAAGCAATCGTTGCGATTTGTTCAGCCCCTAGTGGCTGCGTTGAAATAATCCCCGTCGCAAAGTTCTCCACAGCATTCATCTGGCTGTAAAGATAAATGATCTTTTTTTCATCATCTGTATAGCCAAGTTTTGAGGGATCAATACTATCCACTGCCGCTTGATAAATCTTGGCTTCCGGCAAGCGGTTGCCATCGGTGTCAAATTTCTTTTTGTCAGACAAGTGGTCTACCACTTCTTTGTATACCTTGGTATTAGCAAGATAATAGTCCACTTCCTGCCGTTCGGTCACCTTAGGATTCTCCACATCGACATACTTCAAGAGTTTTCCAGCTGTCTCTCTCATTTCTTGGGCCGTCATTTTCCGATCCCGCGTAAAGGTCAAGACTTGCTTTCCAACATTTTCCACCAAGGGCTTCCCAGTGGCATCATAGATTTGTCCTCGCACACTTCCTTGCTTGACTGTCTTTTTCGTCGCCTTAGCTAATTTATCCGTGTAATAAGCTTGGTGGGTAATCTGCATGTAGCCAAGCCGGGCAATCAGAACCAAAAAAAGAAGACAAATCAAACTAAATAACAGATAAAGTCTGCGTGTAATCGAATGATTTTCAAACTTCCGTATTTTTTTCTTCATGAACTTTTTGCCCTTCTATTCTCTGTAACACTTACCTTCCATTTTACTATTTTTCGATCTGTATCTCAAGAAAAGGAAGAGCAATTTACATTATTTTTTTATCATTTCACAATAGAAAAAGAGTCTTTCGACTCCTCACTAATAGGTCACAACGTTGATCATTCCTTTGTCATACTCAGCAATGAAAATATCCAAAACGTTGTCATAGCCTTCTTTTTTCAATTCAGCTAGCAACCACTCTTCACTTTTCCCAATTGTTTCCAAAATTTCAAGCTGAACCACGCCATCAGTAATGATCGGGTATTTAGGATTTTCATCCCCCGCACGGACAACGATCAATTGACCATTTTGTTCAATCACAGCACGCCTCACATCTTTTAATTGAAAAATCCCTTGTCCACGTAATTTCAAGGCAACATCTGAAGCAGAAAGTCCTTTGGAACGACAAGCTTCCGGATCAAGCTTTCCATTTTTAATGATGACCGTTGGTTTTCCATCGATCAAGTGTTTCATAAAACGAACGTTGGTATTGAGCCATTTCAAAAGTAGAATTAAAATGGTCCACATCAAGAGAATGACAACATATTGGAGAATCGTAATCGAACTATTATAGATGACACCCCCAATAATCCCACCAAGAACATAGTTTTGAATTTGGTCAGTCGCTGAACTAGGTGCAAGATTGCCTTTCCCGGTCACATTGATGACAAACACCAATGAAATCAGACCTAGTGCTAATTTGATAAAAATTTCAATAAAATTATATGTCATTTGGTGACCTCCACGAGTTCTACATCTGTCTTATACAGATTCATCTTTTCTAATAAGTAGCTATCTGGATCCGATCCAGCGATCGCCCGATAGTAATCCTTCCCAACTTTTAGAATTGCTCCATCTGTAGCTGCAGAAGTATTGACATAGATGGTTTCTTTTTTAACATTCAATTCCTTTGAAATCACTTCAATAAAATGCAATGAACGTTGGAATTGGTCGTTATTACTTTTACTAATTTGGAAATTGCTGATCCCGATTAAGACAACCGCAACCAGAGTTAAAATGGAGATAATAGATAATTCGCGGAATTTGCTATCGTGTTTCTCCCGATAGGCTTTCACCGCAAAAAAACCAGTCAGTACAATCAGAAAAATCGAGATCCCGATAGTCACCCAATTTTGCTGGCTGATCTGACTCAATACATAGTCATAGGAGTAAAATTTCATAGGGGACACCCTTTCATTCAGTGAATTCAAACTATTATAAATGATTTCAATGGAGATTTCAAGGCATTCAGATCAGAAAAAAACTAAATTTTTGTTATAATAAAACTATCAATTATGTCAAGAAAAGGAAATACAATGAAACTGATCTCATGGAATATTGACTCCCTAAACGCTGCATTGACGAGTGACTCTGCACGCGCAAAACTCTCTCAAGAAGTCCTTCAAACCTTGGTGGCCGAAGATGCGGATATCATCGCTATCCAAGAAACCAAGCTCTCAGCTAAGGGCCCTACTAAAAAACACCTTGAAGTACTAGAAGAACTCTTCCCTGACTATGAAAACACCTGGCGTTCCTCTCAAGAGCCTGCTCGTAAAGGCTATGCTGGAACCATGTTCCTCTATAAGAAAGAACTCACTCCAACTGTCACTTTCCCAGAAATCGGCGCCCCTTCTACCATGGACTCTGAAGGTCGCATCATTACTCTAGAATTTGATACATTTTTCGTCACTCAAGTTTACACACCAAACGCTGGTGATGGCCTCAAACGCTTGGAAGAACGTCAAGTCTGGGACGCCAAATATGCAGAGTACTTAGCTGAACTTGATAAGCAAAAGCCTGTCCTTGCTACTGGAGACTACAATGTTGCCCACAAGGAAATTGACCTTGCCAACCCAGCCAGCAACCGTCGTTCACCAGGATTTACAGACGAAGAACGCGCAGGCTTCACCAACCTTTTAGCCAAAGGATTTACTGATACCTTCCGTCATATCCATGGTGACGTTCCAGAACGCTATACTTGGTGGGCGCAACGCAGCAAGACTTCAAAAATCAACAATACAGGCTGGAGAATCGACTACTGGTTAACCTCAAACCGCATTGCAGATAAGGTTACTAAATCAGATATGATTGACTCAGGCGCACGCCAAGACCACACACCGATTGTCTTGGAGATTAAATTATAAGGATTTTCTTTATGGACTACAATGCAGTGATTCCCGAGTTTATGGTCTCAAATATAGAACAGTCCCGTTCCTTCTACTGTGATTTGTTGGGTTTTACCATCGAATATGAGCGACCAGAAGAAAACTTTCTCTTCCTATCTCTTGAAGATTGCCAACTAATGCTAGAGGAGGGGAGTAAGGAGGAACTAGCTGAACTAAACTACCCCTTTGGTCGTGGAGTCAACATCTCCTTTGGCATAGAGGATGTTCCTAGACTTTATCAGAAGTTGTTAGAATCCAATTATCCCATTTATCGCCCATTGACCAAAAGAAAATTTCGTGTTGACGACCATTATATCTATCCTCATGAATTTGCAGTTTTAGATCCAGATGGCTATTTTTTAAGATTTAGTGAATAAGAAAAAGGAGGCTGTTGGCCTCTTTTTCAGTAGATAAATATAAATTAACAAATCTGTAAATCCAGTGACGCCAATGCTCAAGAAATCATGAAAGCTATCGTTGATTACTGCACGGACCATTACGAGAATATTCGCATCGATACGCATGCGGATAATCAAGTGATGCAAAAACAGATTCTAAAAAATGAATTTGTGAAGTGCGGTATCATTTTCTGAGAAACTGATGCGCTCGAACATATTGGGATGACGACTTGGAATGGAAAGGGTGAGATGATAGCTGTTGCTAAGAAATTAGGCTTCCTAAAAGAAGGACAAATTCGGAAAGTCCGCTGCTACCAAGGTCAGTATTATGACAGTATGAAGTATTGGATTTTGCGCGAAGAGTCGGCTACAAGAGCGTAACGATAAAGAAAGAGACTAATCACATTGATTAGTCTCTTTTAGGGATTATTTTCCTGGAGTATTTGGATCTAGGCCCCAAGATTGCTCAAGAACAGGTCTTAAGGCTTTAATCATATCTTCTGAACCTTGGATTATGATTGTGTATACTTTATCTCCTTTTTGGAATACCCATACGTATAAAGTACTCCCATCTTTAACTGTTACTTTTATTAAGAAAGCGTCCCCACCGGCAAATATAGCTTTTACACCTTCTATACTAGTTCGATTTTTGTGTTTTCCGAATGAGCTATATAAACGGTTCGCAAGTAACTCTGCGTCAAAGGTTTCGTTGGGGCCAAGTTTAACAGTATCTTTAGTGTTTGAGTCCATTATTAACGCATTTTTTTTGTCTGGTGATAAATATTCGAGCGCTTTGCTACTTCGAGTAGTGTGTACGACCCAATCTTTAGGGATATTGATATAACCAAATTTTTCATTTCCGATACGTTGAGTATCTACAAGGGATATTTCTTTTGCCCCAGAAGAAGACCCAGGAGTTGTTGTTTGAGCTTTTGTCGTTGGTGCAGCCGTAGTTTCTTTAGCGACTTCAGTTGTTGATGCTGCAACAGTTTCTGTTGCTTTCTTTTCTCCGTTTCCGCATGCTGCTAGTATAAATGCAGATAGAAGCGTTACAGAGCTTAATATTATTTTGTTTTTCATGATACTTAATCTCCTTAAAGGTGTTGACTTACAGATATTTTATCATTTTTTAGAGTTTTTTTAAATAGGAAACGCTTTCGCTAAAAAGCATAGGGTATAACAAAAGAAAATTTCGTGTTGGTGATCATTATATCCATCCTCATGAATTTGCAGTTCTGGATCCAGATGGCTATTTTTTAAGATTTAGCGAATAGAATGATCATCACCCGTCTATGAGCTATACCCAAAAATCTATTATTTTTGGTGCAGTTCAATAGCGGGTGATTGATTTATCTTTCATCTAAAAGAATGAGACAAACTAACATTCGAGACCTAAAAAAACCGGAGCCCTCAGATGAAGGCTCCGACTTTTTTTATCCCCATTGATGGAACAATGATTGTTTTTTTATTTTTTCTTCTCAATATGATCTTTGAGATCTTCTTGAGCTTTTTTATTGGATTCTGCTTTTTTCTTCAACCATTCTTCTTTAGCCTTGTTAAAGTCTTTTGTTGTGACAACATCTTTGGACATTTCAAGGTATTTGTAGAAGGTTCCTGTTCCTTTTGTACCAACCCATGAAGCCGCACGGCTGTATGGTACGGTCCGTTGAAGCATTGGAGAACCACCATTTGAAACAGTTGGAAGCGTAATCGAGCTATCTGTCAACCATGCTTGCGCTGCTGCATATTTTTCATAGCGTTTTCCTTGATCCAACAATTCAGCATCGGCGTCTTTTAACATATTCGCGTACTGATCCAAGCCAACTGTTGCAATGGCTGGATTGTTTGAACCTGCATCAATACCAAGATAGTAGAAGACAGAACCATTTACTGGGCTGATACTTTCAAGATACGTCGATGGGTCTTGATAGTCTGGTTGCCAGCCACCACCTGAGATATCATAGTCTCTAGCTGCTGCATTATCACTGAAGTAGGTGATGTTTTGGAAATCATCATCTGATACTTTTTGAAGATCCACCACAACATTTTCCGCACCAAGAGCTGACTCTACAGATTGTTTGAAGGAGCTTGCTTGTTGGACCATACTATTGTCCACTTGGCTGACAATGTAGTCCAAATGAATTGGGAATTGAACCCCTTGTTTTTGCAATTCGGCTTTGGCTTTCGCAAATGAAGCTTTCGCTTTTTCTGGATTGTAGAGGCTTGTTTGACCATCTTCTAGGCTAACACCCTTCCATTGATCTCCATAAGTCACCAATTGTTTTTCAACGGCTTTTCCAAAGTCTTCTCCATTGATTTGGACATAAGTTGGGGGTACCAAAGTGCTACGAAGAGTCTTCTCAGCAGCATCTGAACCTGAAACTTGCGCCGCATACGATTTACGGTCAAAGGCAAAGTTCACTGCTTGACGGAAATCCTTGTTCAAGATTGCTTTCTTGGTAGAAGCTTTCTGTTCATCGGTCGTTTTGCCTGTGTGGTCGTACTTTTGACGATCCAAGTTAAAGCCAAGATAGTAAGAAGTTCCCAGCTGTAAGCCATAGACGATATTGTTGCCAAAGTTCTTCTTCACATTCTTATAAGTCGAGCTGTTTGGCATCACACCAGCAAAGGAGTATTGACCTTTTTCAAAGCCTTTGATAATTGAATCTGGGTTTGAGCCATCATTGAAGGTTAATTTAACATTGTCAATGTGAACATTTTTAGCATCGTAATAGTCTTTGTTCTTCACTAACTCGATTTCAGATTTAGAAGTTAATGATTTCAAGTAGTAAGGACCATTGTACAAGATGCTGCTAGGTTTCAAGGAACCAAAATCTTTTCCTTGTGATTTCAAGAAATCTGCATTGACAGGGAAAAGAACACCTGAGGTTGTCTTAGAGTTCCAGAAGCTTTCTGGACGGACTAAGGTGTATTGGATGGTGTGATCATCTAAAGCTTTCACTCCGACGGTATTAAAGTCCTTGGTTTCCCCTTTGACGTAAGCATCCAAACCTTTGATCGAATTTTGAATCAAGAAGAGACCTTCTGATTTTGCTGCGACGGCATGTTGGATCCCTGTTACGAAGTCTTGAGCCGTTACTTTTCCATACTCTTCCCCTTCGCTGGTATACCATTTGGCATCCTTGCGAAGTTTGTAAGTATAGGTTAATCCATCTTCAGAGACAGTCCAATCTTCTGCTAGACTTGGCACAAAGTTCCCGTATTGGTCATTTTCAAGAAGACCATCCACCAGGTTACTAGTGATATCTGAAGTTGTTGTACGAGTCGCTGTAATGTAATCCAAGGTATTTGGATCAGCCGAATAAACAAACGAGTAGGTTGCTTGTTTACTACTACCACCGCCACATGCTGCTAAGAGAAAAGCACCTGCAATAGAAACTCCTGCAAGAGCTAACAGTTTTTTTGCTTTCATCACGATCTCCTTATGTTAGATTTTTTATCATTATACACTATTTCTTAAAAAAAACCAAATAATTTTAGAAAATGTTCGTTTTTTATGAATGAATATAATAAGATGTCTAGGGAAAGCATCCTAAAATCGATCTCAAAGAAGCTAGATAGAGGAGTCTAGATACCTTACATCACAAATTTTCAAATTCTCACTTTTCAATCCTTTTAATAAATATGCGTTTCAGTACAAAAAAGAACCTCTGCTCTTTTGAACAGAGGAACTGATTCCTAATCAAAATGATAGAGTTGTGGGTACTGATCGCACTCTGGATTTTTGGGGTGGCAAATGGCCCGTCCAAAGTAGATCATGGCTTGATGGGCAGCTAGCCATTCGTTTTTGGGCAGAACATCCATAACCCGCTTTTCCACTTCCAAGGGGGTCGCTGATTTCTTGACAATGTCATGGTGCTTGCAGATCCGTTCCACATGGGTGTCGACAGCAAAGGCTGGAATTCCAAAGCCCACACTCAATACGACATTAGCCGTCTTGCGTCCCACTCCTGCCAGGCTTTCTAACTCCTCACGCGTCTGAGGCACCTGCCCATCAAAGTTGTCTAGCAATTGTTGGGCACATTTTTTGAGAAATTTGGCCTTATTTCGATAGAGACCTAATTTAGAAATATGCTTGGCGATGTCTGCTTCACTAGCTACTGCCATGGCTTGAGGGGTTGGAAACGCCGCAAACAAACCTGGTGTCGCTTTATTAACAGCCGCATCAGTCGTCTGGGCAGAGAGCATGACGGCCACTAGTAATTCAAAATGATTGCGAAAATCCAGACTCGGTTTTGCATCCGGAAAAAGGGCGATAATTTCTTCAATCACATGGCGCGCCCGTTTCTTTGATAACACCATAACTTCTCCTTTACGTTACTAGTCCTTATTATAGCATGAAAGTTCCCTATTTCTAAAAGAATCGGCTTCAAAAAAGCGGGACAAAATGAATTGTAAAAAAATTCATCCAATCCCACTTCTATCTATTGTTTGTTTTATACCAATCTCTTCAAAAAGGTAATTAATGTTTGAGCAGAGCGTTCGCCAGCCTCTACGATAAATTCATCAAATGAGATATTGGCTGCGTGATCTGCCGTATCGCTCATGGCGCGAATGACCATGAAGGGACGTCCAGCTGCGTGCGCCGCTTGGGCAATGGCTGCCCCCTCCATCTCAACTGCCAATACTTCTGGGAACTGCTCCCGAATCGCTGCGACCTTTTCTTCGCTCGCGATAAAGCTATCCCCAGTTGCAATCAGGCCGACATGTGTGGTTGCAGCTTCCTCAGCTAAAACTTTTTTCATTTCTGATACGAAATAACGACTAGATTCAAAGTAAAGTGGTTGGCCCGCCATCTGACCATACTTGTAACCAAAAGCCGTCACATCCACATCGTGATAGGCCAATTTGTCCGCAAGGACGATATCCCCAACGGCCATTCCCGGTGCTACAGCACCTGCAGAACCCGTATTGATAATGGCTTCCACTTTAAAATCATTGGCTAGGACCGCTACACTCATAGCAGACATCACTTTTCCAATGCCACTTTCCACCAGAACCACTTCATGGCGACCAATCGATCCCGTATAGTAGACCTTCCCAAGACGCAGATGCTTTTCCCCATTTTCAAGGGCTTCAACCAGGACCTTTAACTCCTGTGGCATGGCTGCGATAATGCCAATTTTCATATCCGTTTTCTCCTTATGACGACCTTACAATAGCCAAATAGCCAGAATCAAGACGAGGAGGAGCGCAATAATCCAAAATAAAATGGTATTGAGTTTGGATTGAAGCACACTTTCTTTTTGCTCTTCAATGCGACGGCTCTTTGTAACCGTTGGTTCCACTTGGATCTGCAAGGTATCTTGCGAATAACTGGCCCTTGGGCGTTCCACACGTTTTTCTCTCACGGGACGTTCATAGCCAAATCCTCTATGGTCTGTCCGAATAACCTTTGTCTCTTCCTCATCGACCATTCTCGGCCCTCTGACATCCTCACCACGTCGTGCCCGCTCGATCATTTCATCAGTTAATAAAGGTTTTCCCATCGGATCCTCCTCTATTTATTGGTTAATTCCCAGTATTGGATCGCCATAATCGTCTTGGCATCACAGATTTCGCCAGACTGGATCAAATCTTTGGCTTCCGTCAAAGTCACTTCTAAGAGTTCCAAGGTCTCATCTGCATCTTGCGGACGAGGATTTTCCACCTTTTTCAAGTTGGTCGCAACATAGAGTTTGATCCGTTCGTTACAAAATCCAATGGCTGAATAAAAATCATAGAGCAACTCTAGATCCGCTGTGTAGCCAATTTCTTCTTCCAATTCACGCAGAGCAGCCGCTTTGGGATCTGCATTTTCTCCTTTTTCCAACTTTCCAGCCGGAATCTCTACAGAGGTCTTTTCGATCGCCTTGCGGTACTGTTTGACCAAGATGGTCTTTCCTTCTTCTGTGATGGGCAAGACAGCTACAGCTCCATTATGGAAGATGAGATCGCGCTGCGCTTGACCTTTTCCATCAGGCAACTCCACTTGATCAGTCACCACTTTGAAAATCGGTCCTTGATAGAGTTCCTTGCGTTCAAGGGTTTTTTCTTCAAAATTCATAAGATTCTCCTATTTATTTTTAGGATGATGGGGCAAGCGAAGAGCATATTCTTCTTTGTTCACTTGACGGCCACGACCAATGGCAATCGCATCAGCTGGCACATCCTTGGTAATGGTTGAGCCTGCTCCAACTAATGAATTGTCGCCTAATTCAACTGGCGCAATGATGGTCGAATTCGAACCAACAAAGACATTGTTTCCGATGGTCGTTTTAAACTTGTGTTGGCCATCATAATTCACCGTGATGGTTCCCGCACCAAAATTGACGTTGCTACCGACTTCACTGTTACCGATATAGGTCAGGTGACCTGCCTTAGTATTTTCGCCAATAGACGAACCTTTGACTTCGACAAAGTTTCCAATATGGACATCTTTGGCGAGGCTAGAAGCTGGACGAATATGAGCGTATGGCCCTACTGTCACGCCGTCGGCTACCGTGCTCTCCTCAATCATGGAGTTGGTAATGACAGCACCTGCCCCAATTTCACTGTCCACGATATAGGTTCCATTTGTTAAGACGGTCTCAGCCCCAATTTTTGTGTGCCCTTTTAGGGTAACATTGGCTTCGATTTGCACTTCAGGAGCGATTTCAACATCGACATCGATATAGGTCGCATCTGGATTGACAAAGCTCACTCCATTAACCATGTGAGCTTGGTTGATACGGCGACGCATGATGCCTTCTGCTGTTGCAAGGGCTACGCGGTCGTTAACTCCAAGGCTTTCATCAAAGTCTTTGAGCGTATAGGCCCCGACTTTTTCACCAGCTTCACGGAAAATCCCAATCACGTCTGTGATATAGTATTCGCCTTGGGCATTGTTGGTGTTGATATTCTTCAAAGCTTCAAAGAGGCGCGCATTGTCAAAGACATACGTCCCTGTATTGATTTCCTTGATTTGTTTTTCAAAATCTGTCGCATCTTTTTGCTCGACGATGCGAAGCACTTCCGCATTGTCATTACGAACAATCCGACCATAGCCAAATGGATTAGCTGCTTCGGCCGTCAAAATGGTTGCCACATTCTTGTGGTTGATATGAAAGTCGATCAAGTGTTTGAGGCTTTCACCGGTAATCAAAGGAGTATCTCCTGCAATGACAAGGGTGTGGCCTTCAAGACCTTCCAAGACTGGTTCTGCCATCATGACCGCATGACCTGTTCCCAATTGCTCGGTTTGTTTGACAAACTCTGTTTGACCTTCTAATACCTTTTCTACCAATTCCGCCTTGTGACCCACAACCGTTACGGTCTTTTCAGGTGAGATAGCTCCAACACTACGGAAGACATGCTCCAACATAGAGATCCCTGCAACCTTGTGGAGAACCTTAGGCAGATCAGATTTCATACGGGTACCTTTCCCCGCTGCTAAAATAATGGCATAATTTGGCATAACATTTCTCTTTTCTGTACGATATCGTACTTATTATACCATTTTTCACCCCTTTTGGAAAATAAGATCCAAACCAAAAAGAGAGTGGGACAGAGATCGGTCATTTGTTAGAATTCGATTTCGTTATCCCACCTCCGCACAGCTCCAACCGTCTGGGAGACTGTTGGAGGTTGCAGATAAAGAAAACATTGTTTTCCATCTTCATAGGTCATCTTTGGAGCTAAGTAGCGAACAAATACTTAGGAACCTTGCTTCGCAAGTCCTATCCACCACCTAAAAGCAGTGCTTTGAGCAATCAACCACTGCGTCATACAGTTATTCCCATTAAACATCGAAGGCTGGACAGTTTTTGCCCAGCCTTGTTCTATAATGGATAAACTTTACGAAATTCTTCTAAAACCACCTTGCTGTCAGGTGTAAAAGCCAGATCTGCTTCCTCCAGCCACTCCGTGAAAAATTCCTCATGAACCTGACGCCAATAGGCCAGAGATTTGTCTCCCTCACCTTCCTTATAGGCATGGTCGGCTGAAACCTGTTTGAAAGGCTGAACAGAAACCTTGGTAATTTCGATAATGCAGACAGCTTGATCTTGACTGTCTAAAACAACATCAAAGGACCCTTCTTGTGGCAGGGGGTCGTTATCAACTGCATAAAGATCATAGGCTGATGCAGTTGCCGTCTTTTCACCTTTTAAAACCAAATCTGCCAAGAGATCGGCTTCCACTCCAAAAGCCCAGGCATCTATCTCATCTCCGATAGAGGGGTTAATTTGCTTGTATTTATTCCACATTTCTTGAGGTGTCATGGGTTGCTCCTTTGTAATTTTTTACTTTCTTCTTTTATGTGTTTAAGATGGTCTGGATGGTCAATTTCTAAATCAAAAATCTCTGGAATAGAGCTGTAATGGAGAATGCATTCGATACCCATCTGATTCATTTTTTGTATGAAAGAAGTATTCAGATAGCCTGCTACAGCAAAATCAATCTTTTTCATCCTTGCTTTATCCTGCATCTGTCTCAGCATTTCTAACATAATGGGACTTTCCATTTCATGCCATTGACTGTTTCTTACAGTCGCAAAAATAAATGAAGTCAAATCATTCATTCCAACTACAATCTTTGAAATACCCGTTTCCAGTATCCTGTCCAAGTCGAAATAAGCTGATGGTAATTCAATCATCGTGCCGACTTTCCCGGTAAAACCATACTGACGCAATACTCTAATAGCTTGTTTTAACTGTTCAGCATCATTGACAAAAGGAAAAATAACAGACAGATTGGGATTGGTTTGATAAACTTCTGTAACGACATGTGCCTCAGCCTGAAATTCATCTGGACACGCCAATAAACGCCTAGTCCCTCTATATCCAAATAAGGGGTGGCGTTCGTCAAAATACTCTTTAGTCCCGGTTAGACTATTTGCTTCTGCATTTGTTAACTCTGAAAAGCGATACCAGACTTCTTCATCTGAGTATAAATGACAAATAGTGTCTAGATAATCTTTTACAAATTGCTGACAACTTGGTAACAGGATGTTTTGATTGAGCTCTCTTAGCAAGTATTCACCACGAATCATACCTATGTGGTGAAATAGTTGAGGATAAACTTTTTCAACAATTTTTTCGCCACTAAGAGCTAGTTGATTTTGCATGTTCATTCACCTCGTCTTAAAAGATACAATATCAGATATCAGTATACGACACTTTCCTCTAGTTCAAAAGCTTCATAAGGTTCAACTAACTCATATCCTAAAAATTCTGCTACTTTTTTGGAAGCCTCATTATGAGCATCCCAAAGTGGAAACATATCTCTATTTAAACTCTCTAAAATCATTGCAGCACCAAGCTTTTTAGCAAATCCATTTCCTTGTTTGTCTGGTCTAGTTGCAACTTCCACTTCAACTGCTCCTTGGTAAACTAACCCTGAGGAAATCCCAGCAATCACTTCATTATTTTTAAGAATCACAAAGCCAAATCCACCTTTTAAAGCAAAATCCTGGTAGGACTCAAAATCCCCCTGTAAATCTTGTGACCATTCTTCCTCAGAAAGGCAGTTATAAATACGATTATCAATAGGCACAATATTGTAACCTTTCTCTAACTGACTAACTAGATCATTTAGAAATTCAACTTGAAAATTTGCCTTATCTTTAAAAGAATAGCGAGTAAAAGAAATTAGCTCCACTTTCTGATGCAGAAAATCTTTCCACTTAGTGTCTTCTGAAATAATAATCTTATCATCTAAACCATATTGCCTAACAAAATCTTCCCAAAATCTGGAATCTAACTCCCCTGCTAGGAATAGAAAATTCCCAACATCATAAAAACTTGTTGTCCTATCACTGTTTCGGTAGACAGTTCCGATTTGAGATTTAAGACCATAGAGAACCATATTTTTCTTCCATGTTTTAAATAGTTCCATAATTCCCCTTCTTTACCTTCCAATTCATGTAAGAGGTCTTATCTAATTCTGGAAATTCTAGTAACTCTGTCTTGGCCTTCAATACTAAGGGTGAGGCATTATCTTCAGTCATCTGCTCGATAGGAATCCAAAGTGCATTTGCTGAATCATTGCTTCCATCAAGAACCTCCTGAGGAAGGGTTTGTTGAGAGCGTTCGAAATCAAGTACGATATCATAAAAGGCCATGATATGGTGTACTGCGAAGTCTTGCCCTTCTTCTTGAACCAGCACATCATAAATCCTAGGGTTTGAATAAGAGCTAAGCGTATAGCCCGTCTCTTCCAGAACTTCTCTCTTGAGGGTTTCTGTCAGTCCCTCACCTGGTTCCTGACTACCACCCGGTAGATCAAACCGATGCTGATAAGGTCCTCTCGTTTTTTCAATGCAAAGTAATTTCCCATTCTCATAGCAAACGCCATAGACACCAAAGTGATGTTTGATTTCCATCAAATCCTCCTATTTCAGACTCCATCCACCATCAATCGTTAGGATTTGCCCCTGCATGGCAGATGCCTTTCCACTAGCCAAAAAGAGGCTGACTTCTGCTACTTCCTCTGGCTCTATCCAGCGTTTGATAGGGGTCTCACTAGCTACCCAGTCAGCCAATCCACCTGGCTCAAAGTCAGCTGCAGTCATGCCTGTTTTGACGGCTCCTGGAGCAATGCCAAAGACCTGAATCCCATCTTCTGCGTAATCTATGGCTAGCTGCTTGGTAAATCCTGCCAAAGCATGCTTGGACGATGTATAGGCGTGACCGCCACCTCCCGCTAGGCTAGAAGCAATGGAGCACATATTGAGTATGATCCCTTGCTTCTTCTCCAACATTTGCGTCAGATAATGCCGTGTCAGCTCTACTGGAGTCACATAGTTAATCTCAAAGATCTCCTGAATCTCCTGAGCGCTTTGCTCAAGAAGTGGTTTGTAGTCATCCAAAACGCCAGCCGTATTGCACAAGACGTCGACCTCAGGACACCAGTCAAAAATTGGTTCCAAGTCAAGTGTTAAATCACGTTGTAAAAAGTAAAAATCGCCTTGTAAGTCAGGATTTTCGCCCTGATCCACACCATAAACCTGATAACCTTTTTCTAAAAATAGACGAGCTTGGGCCAGGCCAATCCCTGAGCTCACGCCCGTAATCAAGACCCGTTTAGTCATGGACTTCCACCCAATCTGTCGCTAAGACATCACAAGGAGTCGGGCTCCACATAGAAAAACCTTCCCCTTCGCCAGAGACGTTGATGAGGAAATAGGGTGTCACTTCAAGAGCGACTCCATTTTGTTCAATGGTATCAAACAATTGGACATAGTTCTCTGCTCCACCCCAACCCGTTCGGACATATTTTTTCTTGGCCTTTAAGCCTGGTAAAATCTCTTCAAATGTCATGCTTTTCTCCTTTGTTTTATAGTCCCTTTCATTATAACAAAAATCAAGCTTACTCGTTGGTTTCCAACAGTAAAAAGGGGAGCGTCCTCCCCCTTTTCTTTCTATTCACCACTTTTCTCCTTGTCCTTTTTCAAGTCACGAATTATGAACCAATAGTAAATCATCAATCCTATACCAATGATCACCGTAGGCAAAATGATGGTCATGCTAGGATTCTGAATTCCTTGCACCAAGGTCCAGCGATGTAAGAATCCAACCACTAAAAAGGCGACGATAGGAAAGACGAGGGCTCGGCCAAACTCATCTCTCCATTGCCACAATATGAGGGCGCCACTAGCCCCTGTCATAAGGAGAGTATCCCAAGGATTTGGCACTGTCAACCAAGCAAGGGCTGGTAAGAAACGAACTCCCACTATTTCACTGAAAAAATAGAATCCTAGAACCAAAACGATTGCCACATGGATTGCTTTTTTCGACTTTTCTTCTGCAAAAATGAGGCGACGAAGGAGATAGAAGAGTAGCCCAATTGCTAGGAGTCCCAACATGATGTCAGTCAAATAGACTAGTGGTTTGAGCACAAGGACCGCTTGGGAGGCAAACTCACTTAAGAGGCGATAAAAAATGACGATTCCTGGGACAATCGCTCCATATTGCAGAATAGACCGAGCCGATTCTCTAGGCATATTCTCGATAATTTGGTCTGCCATTATCTTTGGATCGAGACCAAAATAGTCCTTTGCCGTCAAGCCATCCGCTCCTGCTTGCGAAAAATCTACCGCTAAATTATAGACCTGCTCTCTTAAAGCCTCCTCCTTATATAGGAAACCTGCAAGATTGAAATAATCCCATAGGTCTTGGAAATAGACTTGATCCTCCTGGCTAAAGGTTTGTATCAAGGCCTGCGTTTCTTCATAATAACTAACGGTTTTCATACTTCTTCCTTCTTTCTTTGGAGACGAAATACAAGGAGGGTCAGGACGAGTCCCATGAGAGGAAGGAGCCAGCCTAATAAGTGAGCAGTTCCCTGATTCACAAGACGAATCCAGCATCCAGTAACTAGGAAAGTCAGACCCATGACTAGTAGACTCGTCATCAGACGATCTCTGCTTCTATAAGCCATAACTGCATATCCAAGGAGGACTAGGACAGCAAGAGCAATCCCCCAACCATCTGATAAGAAGAGACTCCCAATGTGGCCAAAATAGGTCGAAAATAGTCGTACGATGTTCAGAAACACTAGCAGGCTGATCACACTGATAAACATAGCCCAAGGGCGCTTCATTTCACCATAGCTCTGTTTGGACCATAGCCACGTGATGAACTGGCTAAACACCAAGAAATTGAATAAAATAACAACATAGGTTAAAGGTTCGATTTTCAGTGGCGTCATCCAGGTAAAATCCATTAAATAACGCATACCAACTAAGATCACTCCAAGTAGGAAGATGAGTCCCACATAAGATCCTAAAGAGCGTTTAGGTAACTCAGCAAGAATTTGATCCACCATCGCCCGTGGATCCTTTCCAAAATAATCCACTGCCCGAACGCCTTCTTTCTCCGCAACCTTTAAGTCACATACCATATTGTAAAGTTGTTCACCGAGTGCTTCATCATCATAAAAATAGGACTTAGCCCCAATATAAGCGACCATTTTTTTCACATAGGCTTGATCCTCTTTATTTAAATGAATCAATTCATCTGACATTTTTTCTGTATAACTTTCTACCATTTTTCTCACTCCTTTCTGATACGGTCTACTTTTGTGACTAGCTCCTGCCACTGGTTCCAAAATTCTTCTAAGCGCTCTCTTCCAGCATCACTGAGTGAAAAATACTTACGATCAGGACCATCTGGAGACGGCCTCATTTCCCCATGAATAATTCCTTGTTTCTCCAATTTTTGAAGCAAGGGATAAATGGTCCCCGCAACAATCTTATCAAATCCCATCTCTTTGAGACTTTGGATCAATTCATAACCATAAATAGGCTTTTTGGAAATAATCTCAAGCACACAGCCCTCCAAGACTCCCTTTAATAATTGGGACTCTTTCATCCTTCTCACCTCTTTTTTACTACCTTACTAGTTTGTTTTACATACTAGTCTTTTCACCATTAGTATACTCTTCTTCAACTAGTATGTAAAGCATAATAGTAAAAATTTTTTTAAAATTTTTTGAATCCTTAAAAATGCCTTAAAATAAAGGCTTTCCAGCCCTCAAGTGTGTAAATATACAAAAAAAGTACAAAAAACACTTTATTTTGGCAATTGATTGGAGTATAATAAACGTAATTATTCAAAAGGAGTTGTGAATATGAAAAAATCTAAGCTTGCTCTCTTAGCAGGTGTAGCCGCAGCATCAACACTTTTCCTTGCTGCTTGTGGTTCATCTTCTAATTCATCAAATGGGACAACCTATAAATATGTTTATAGTACTGACCCTGATACCTTGAATTATTTGACTTCAAACCGTTCAACAACTAGTGATATCACTACTAACTTGGTTGATGGTTTGTTCGAAAATGACCAATATGGTAACTTGATTCCTGCCCTTGCGGAAGACTGGTCTGTTTCTAAAGACGGTTTGACTTATACCTACAAGCTTCGTAAAGATGCGAAGTGGTATGACTCAGAAGGAAACGAATACGCAGATGTAACTGCAAAAGACTTCGTTACTTCTCTTAAATACGTTGCAGATAAAAAATCTGACGCCCTTTACTTGGTTCAAAATTCTGTCAAAGGATTGGATGACTACGTAAATGGTAAGACGAAAGACTTCTCAACAGTTGGTGTCAAAGCCGTTGACGATCATACTCTTCAATACACTTTGAACCAACCAGAATCATTCTGGAATTCTAAATTGACGACTTCTACTATGATGCCCGTTAATGCGAAATTCCTTGAATCAGCTGGTAAAGACTTTGGTAGTGTGAAACCAACAGGAATCCTCTACAACGGTCCATACATTATGAAGTCCTTCACTTCAAAATCACAAATTGAGTTGGACAAAAACCCTAACTACTACGACAAGAAAAATGTTCACATCGACACTGTCAAATTGACTTACTTCGATGGATCAGACCAAGACTATCTTGCTCGTAACTTCTCAGACGGTAACTTAACTTCTGCTCGTCTCTTCCCTACAAGCTCTACATACAGTACAATCCAAAAGAAATTCAAAGATAACATTATCTATTCTCAACAAGATGCTACTGTTTACTATGCTTACTTCAACGTAAACCGTCAAAACTACGGTCACACTTCAAAGAAATCTGACGAACAAAAGAATAGCACTAAGACAGCTCTTCAAAACAAAGACTTCCGTCAAGCCTTGAACTTTGCTTTGGATAGAACTTCATACAGTGCCCAATCAAACGGTAAAGAAGCAGCAACGAAAACTCTTCGTTCCCTTCTTGTTCCTCCAACATTTGTACAAGCAAACGGTAAAGACTTCGGTACTCTCGTCGAACAAAAACTTGCTACAGCTGGAGACGAATGGAAAGGCGTAAGCTTTGCCGATGCTCAAGACAGCTTGCATAACACTGATAAAGCGAAAGCTGAACTTGAAAAAGCAAAAGCTGCATTGCAATCACAAGGTGTTCAATTCCCAATCCATATCGACTATGTTGTTGACCAATCTTCAAACTCTATTGTTCAACAAGCAGACTCTATGAAGAACTCTATTGAAACTGCCCTTGGTAAAGACAATGTCGTGATCGATGTACAAAAATTGTCTACTGACGATGCAGATAACGCTACTTACTTTGCACAATCACCAGAACAAAAAGACTTTGACTTAGACATCGGTGGTTGGGGACCTGACTTCCAAGACCCTTCTACTTACCTTGACATTTTGAACCCAACAGACGGTCCAACATTGACTGGTATGGGTCTTGATCCTAAGAAAGACCAAGCTCTTATCGAAAAACTTGGTTTGAACGAATACAAACAATTGCTTGATGATGCAAATGCTGAAAAATTGGATACCAATAAACGTTATGAAAAATACGCTGCTGCACAAGCTTGGTTGACAGAAAACGCAATTGTTCTTCCTATCTACTCTAAAGGTGGTGTTCCATCTATCACTAAAGTAACTCCATTCTCATCACCAAATTCATTGGTTGGTATTAAAGGAGATACAAACTACTTCAAGTACAAGAAAGTACAAGATAAGACCGTTACAACTGCTGACTACGAAAAAGCTTACAAACAATGGCTCAAAGATAAAGCAGAGTCAAACAAGAAAGCTCAAGCAGATCTTGCAAAACACGTGAAATAATCACGTTTTAAAACACCGGGGATTACATCCTCGGTGTTTTAAAATGTAGACAAATTGTTTCTTTATATAGAACAAGTTAGGAATATATAAAGAATTAAGATAATACATCCAATTAGGCTCATTCAATCATACACTGAAACTTTCCGCCGTGAGAAAAGTGCTAGAAACACTATTGTTTCTAGTACTCGGGAGTTTTGAAACTTTAGGTTCAAAACTAATTGAACACGGGCTGCGAATTGTGTCAAAAAGATAAGTTCTCCTAGAATCGAAAGATTCTGCGTCAAACTTCCTATTTTGACTTTATCCGCAGACGCCCTTTGTATCTTAATAAGTCATGGAACTTCCTGGATTGCTGAAATCATCCACTGGATAATTTCACCTAACGTCCGTACTCACCTAAGGGAAGTTTCTAAGATGACTTCGTCTTTAATCAAAAACACCGGGGATCTCCTCGGTGTTTTTGATTGAAACAGTGTTTCAGGTGATCTCTTTTTCACCTATTTTCCTAAGCTTCGATCATATCGAATGCTATCTCACGACAATCTTCCGATAACTTCTAGAAGTCAGAAGAAAGACGAGGACATAGGAGATGAAAAAGACAGCGCAGATAGAAAGAGTTGTTTGAAGCACCAAGCCAGCATTATTCGCTCCTAAGATGGCAACGATTTTTGCAATCATCTTGTAGGCTACTCCTAGGTAGAGGAAGGAGAAAAACAATGGAAGGAAAAAGACGGTGAGAATCTGTTTGCGAATCGTAGTAGCCGTTTGCTTTTGGTCCAATCCTACTTGTTGCAAAATCACAAAATTTTCCCGGTCCTCATAGCCCTCTGAAATCTGCTTGTAGTAAATTACGAGAACCGTGGCTAATAGAAAGATCACAGATAGGAAAACTCCAATAAAGAGGACTGTCCCTGCTGATTCACGCCACTCTTTCTCTATGCTGTATCGTTCATATCCACCAAAATAAGTCGCACCATATTGACTCATTTTGTCTGTCGAATATAGCTCTTTGGTCACGCCACCAGTAAAATCTTTGTTATCTTTATTTTTGGCATTAATAGAGAATTCTAAATTCTTATCAACTTTTAGACCCAGTTGGTTCAAATCAGGGAGGACTAGGTACAAGCCCATTTGGTGTTGAAACAGGGCGTCTTGGGGAATTTTCCCTTGGATAAAATTGGAGTCTAATTTTTGTTTAATCGTGAAGGTCTTCCCATTGATTTCTAATTGCGCGTCTAATCTTCCAGGATATTGATACCCATAAGCCAAGATTTCATTTTCCCCCAGATCAACTTTTTGACCGGTCAGTTGTTCGTAGGTCGCCTGATCAAAAAAGTAGACGGTTCCTTCTGTCTTTAACTCCTGATCAGTTGCTGGAGTGGACTGGTCATTCACCTCTAAGACCTTTCCATCAATCTTTCGAATTTCAGCCGACCAGTATGTTGTCTGAGTCACTTGATAATCTGATAGATGTGTCGCATCGGCTGTTTTCTTAATTTGGGCTTGAACATCCTCAATAACTGGTTCTGTTTCAGCATCTGAAGTCATATGCCCCACACTAATCATGTAATCGGAAGGGTAAACAGTATCTAGGTAATTCTGCCCTCCAATAAAGATATTGAGTGACCCGGTTAAGGTGACCAAGACCATGGTGGATAGAATACTAATGGTCGCAAGGCCCGCTGCATTTTTTCGCATCCGAGCGATTAAGTTAGAGACGGATATAAAATTCTCTGGCTTATAATAGTAGGATTTCCGACCTTTAAGAAATCTTAAGAAGGTAATGGATCCTGCGTTGAATAAGAGATAAGTCGCCAGAATAACCAAGATGACAGCAATAAAGAATCCTTGAACCGCTGCAACTGGACGCTCAACGGTTAGCGCCAAATAGAAGGCAATTCCTAAGAGCCCTAGTCCTAACAGAGTTTGGACTAGCAAGAAGCGTCCCTTCTTCTCTCCTGCCTTTTTCTTTTGCATGAGGTTTAGGGAACTGTAGCGCAAGAGGCGGAAAGAATTCAGCAAAAGAATGAGGGCAAAAGCTAAGGCTAACCCAAGTAAAGTGTCAAGGACAGCTCCTAGCTGGAAGGTTGATTGAATGACGACTGGAAGTCCCATACATTTTAAGAGCAAGGCAAAAATCAAGCGATCAAACAAGAGACCCAAGCCCAGCCCCGCTCCAACTGTGAGGATATAGAAGATAAGCAATTCCCATAAGGTCATGACGAGGAGGTGCTTCTTCTCCATTCCCAGAACACTGTAGAGTCCCAGTTCTTTGGAACGATTTTTCATGACATAGCCATTGGCATAAGCCACCAAAATGATGACGACCAACTGGACGACGAAACTACCAAAACCAAGAACAGTTCTCGCCGCTCCCCCTCCGTAAGAATCCTCTAAATGAGGGGTCGATGCCAAGGCGATAAAACTATAGAGGATCATGGTCGTTAAAATGACAGCTATAGCAAAAGGGTAATACAACTTGCGATTTTGTTTGAGGTTCGAAAAGGCTAATTTACTTGTTAATTTAAACATCATGATCCTCCTTACCCGCCATGACCGTCAAGGTATCTGAGATTTCTTGGAACATCTGACGTTCTGTTTTTTCCCCGCGGAAGATCTGGTTATAGAGAATTCCGTCCTTGATAAAGAGCACGCGCTTGGCCCGAGCTGCTGCTGCAGTTGAGTGGGTTACCATGAGGATGGTTTGTCCCATGCTATTGATATCTTCAAAGACATCGAGCAAAGCAGCTGATGACTTGGAATCCAGCGCCCCTGTTGGCTCATCAGCAAGAAGGATTTCTGGAGATGTGATGATGGCCCGTGCTACAGCCACCCGTTGTTTTTGCCCGCCAGAGATTTCGTAGGGATATTTCTCAAGGAGCTGATGAATGCCCAACTCCCGACTCACGCTATCCACCTTGCTCATCATTTCCTTGACGGGTCTGCGAGAGAGAACTAAAGGCAAGAGGATATTGTCCTTGACGGACAAGGTGTCGAGCAGATTAAAGTCTTGAAAGACAAATCCTAGTTTTTCCCGACGGAAGCTCGAGGCATCCTTGTTCTTGATGGTCGAGGTATCGGTGCCGTTGAGGTAGACCCGTCCTTCAGTCGGCTGATCCAGCATGGCTAGGATATTGAGAAGGGTCGATTTCCCAGATCCTGATTCCCCCATGATGGCAACGTATTCGCCCTTTTCAACGGTAAAATGAATATCCTTTAGGGCTTCGACCTGCGTCCCTTGAAAGCGGGTTTTGTAGATCTTTTTGATATGTTGAACGTCTAGAAGTGTCATGGTCTCTTCCTTTCTAGCTCGATAAAAGCTTCCATCGTTTTTTACAAGTCTATTGTACTAAAACTGAAACGCTTTCACCATAACATAACCTTACATTTTCCCCTTTATTTCTTACATTTTTGTAAGAATGCAAAAAGAGAGCAGTGGATTCATCTGCTCTCCATTCCGTTTTGGATATCTAAACACTATTTTTCGACCATACCGCTATTAATGAAAAGCTCTTTAGCTTTAGAATAGCTGATTGTATTGTCAGCTTCGAGGTTCAGAGTAGGGTTTATTTCTTTTAATTTTTGCAAATCTACTTTGGTGTAATCAATTGTATTGGTAATATAGAAGATACCGTCTTTGTATTCTGATGTCAGTTCAAACCCATGTCCCATCAGATCTTTATATTTTTCTTGGCTCCTAGCAACGGCTTCTTTCATTGATTGAAGAGGGTTATCCCCAGCTACTTTTGAGACATCGTAATCATCAACTTTTTCTTGTAATAACAAAGTATCTCCCTTGTAATACAAGGTGATGGTTGCCTTACCTGCTTCATCACTCGCTTCGAGAACGGTTTTTTGAGCACCTGCTATAGAGTCCTCTTTTTTACGATCATCCTTTTTTGAATCTTTTGTCTTATCATTAGCGGATGATTTAGATGAGCTTTTTGATTTGCTAGTTGAAGTAGATGATTTTTCTACTTTGCTAGAAGAAGCTTTTGCATCTTTGCTTGATGAGTCTGAAGCAGTTTTACCAGAACATGCCGCTAGGGTTGCAACAGATAAAAGTGCTACACCGGCTGTAAGAATTTTTTTCATTTGTATTCTCCTATAATGTATGGTTGAATTTATTTTAAAATATTTTTTCATTTCTGTCAACCATTTTACAGAAGGCCAGTAACTATCTAGGCTTTTTATTACTAGCTTTTAACATTTTTTATTTACTAAACAACAATATCAAACATTGTATATTTATTCTATAATTGAATAAAAAAACAGAAAACAGATCATTCTCTGGCTTTGTTCTCTTTCCCTATTCATGAAGCAATTGAGTGAATTCTTCTTGAAGTTCCTTGTTGTCTGTTGGTTTTAGATACATCTTTCCACCATTGGTCGTTGGAGAATGAAAGACAATGCCTTCTCCCGTATCTGTAATGGCAAAGAAATAACTATGCACATCTGGATACTTATCCCAATTGCTATAGCGTTCTACGATACGGTACTTGGCATTTCCTTGACCCGTGTCTGTGTAAATGGCATCCATCTTGCTATTGTCCCCAAGAGTATAAAGATTGTCGGCTCCCACATCACCACCTGCGATGCCTTTTTGATAATTGGGTTGCCCCATCTTTTGACCCCAGGTCTTCATAAATTCTGCTAATTTGGATGATTTTTCAGCATTCCAAGGCCTTTCCTCCTGACTTTGGGTATCGCTTCCTGAAGGTGTGCGATCAAAGCTTTGCCAATCAAAACTTTTGAGATCAAGTTTATCTTCATCTGATTTGCCAAAAATGGCATTGAGATCCGTTCCAGGGACCTGAACTTCCTCTTCCTTGATTTTACTTGCCATCTGTGGAGTCTTTTCGAGACGTGAGAGTACTGCTTCACCACGGCCCGTCCCTGACAACCAGCTAACTTCTAGGACTTCTCCTCCCTTATAGAGCGTTGTCGCATTGCGCGCTCCTCCGTGTCCAGCGACGAAGCCTTCTGCTAGTAAGGTCGGTTTTTTATCCTTTAGGTAATAGACACCCGTTACAAAGTAGCTCTCATCACTCTGCTGATTGGCGATGATCATCTCGTCTACTCCATCGCTATTTAAGTCCTTAAAGGCATAGCGAACAGCTACTGGCTGATTGATGACCGTCTCGATTACCCAGCTATTGATCATCCGATCTTCTTTGGCTAATTCATCATTCAATTTGGAAATGGCATCTAAATCTTTTGAAGTGGCAAAAATCTTTTGGTAGTCTGAAAAAACAGACTGGTATAATTGTTTGTTGTCTGCTTTTTTCGCTTGTTTCTTTGCTGAAGTCTGGCTAGTTGCAATCTCTTTTTTAGGACTGGACTGGCGCTGGTATCTTTGGTAACATCCTGTTAACAAGACCATACTTGAAGCCGCTAATCCCAACTGCATCCAATGTTTTCTTTTCATCTAATCTCCTTTAGTCTCCCGTGTTTTCATACTAATCCTTATTATACTAACAGAGCTGTAACACCAGCTGTTCCTGTACTTCTCCCGTAGTGGCCAGCTGTATATTTCCCAGCAAAGTAGGTCGCTAAGGGCCCTGCCAAACCTCCGAGAAAGTTCGAAAAATTGACCAGAACTTGGCTAATCACTTGATCCCATGGCAACCAGCTATCCATCGAAAAGAGCTGGTGGATATAGCCCAGATCGGAGAAAGCAGATAAGGCAATCACCCTCACAATTCCTGAAAATAGAAAAAAGGGAAATAGGGAAACCAGGGTTTTCTGGGTAATTTGGATCAAACTTTTTTCTCGTAACCAGTAAAACTTCTGGACTAAGTACTGGATCATGGGGCCTCCTCGGTGCTTTTAGTTACTTCATCAGCTTCTAGTATCTTTTTCTATTATAGCATACCAGCAGGTAAACATTTTCTTTGAAAGATTGGTGTAGGTTTATGAGAATTGTCGAACTTTTATCATTTAAGGCAAACGGCTTGCTTTCTGTTTGTATTTTATTTATAATCATTCTAAATAAGAAGTAAGGAGAACAATGATGACTGAAACAAAACACGGAGTAGACGAGTCTTTTAGCGATCGGTTAAATATTTTACGAGCAGCTGTTCTTGGGGCAAATGATGGGATTATTTCGATTGCTGGAGTGGTTATCGGGGTAGCCAGTGCGACACATAATATCTGGATCATTTTCCTTTCTGGCTTATCAGCTGTTCTCGCAGGTGCCTTTTCGATGGCCGGAGGTGAATATGTCTCTGTATCGACTCAAAAAGATACCGAAGAAGCCGCTGTGAACCGCGAACAAGCCCTCTTGGATCGCGATCCAAAGTTAGCCAGAGAATCCTTGTATCAGGCCTATATCCAAAACGGAGAATGTGAAACCTCTGCGCAAATTATGACCGAACGGGCCTTTCGGAAACACCCCCTCAAAGCCCTCGTTGAAGAAAAATATGGGATTGAATACGAGGAATTTACCAATCCTTGGCATGCTGCAGCTTCTAGCTTTCTTGCTTTTTCAGTTGGTTCTCTTCCTCCGATGCTGTCCATCATTCTCTTTCCGACCAGCACTCGTATTCCCATCACGGTCATCGTTGTGGGACTATCTTTGATCTTTACAGGCTACACCAGCGCAAAACTTGGGAAAGCTCCGACACGCCCAGCCATGCTTCGCAACCTGATCATTGGCCTTCTCACCATGGGTGTGACTTACTTCTTCGGACAACTCTTTAGTATCTAAAAAGAGAGTGGGACAGAAATCGGTCATTCGTTAGAATTCAATTTCGTCGTCCCACCTCCGCACAGCTTCAACAGTCTGGGAGACTGTTGAAGGTTGCAGATAAAGGAAACATAGTTTCCGTCAACATAGGGCATCTTTGAAGCTTAAAAAGCGAACAAAGACTTAGGATACTTGCTTCGCAAGTTCTATCCGCCACCTCAAAGCAGTGCTTTGAGCACTCAACCACTGCGTCTTGCTCGACAATCCAAAGACAAATAAGATGCTAGGACTTTTGTCCTAGCATCTTTTCTTATGCTTCTAATAGAGCTTGTGCTTGTTTTTTCAGTCCTTCCACTGCTTCGTCCGTCAAGATTAATTTACCTGTTCCCCAGGCTTCTGGGTTTACGGTTGTTCCAGTGAATTCTCCAACTACTTGAGTCCGAACGAATGGCAAGAGCGCTTGGTATGCCGCAAACATTGGTTCGTGTCCAGCATTGGCTACTGAAGAAACCGTTACGATCTTGTCTTGAAGGGCAGATGGACCACGAGTTTCTGACAGGTCAAGGGCACGGCTAAGCCAGTCGATCAGGTTTTTCACTACGCCTGGAATCGCAAAGTTGTAGACTGGTGAGAAGATCCAGATGGCATCCGCAGCAAGAACCGCATCACGCGCTACTTGCACAGCTGGCAGGGTTGGTGTTTCCAAATCTTGGTTCATCATTGGGATGTCCTTGTAGTCCAAGTAAGTCACCGTTGCTTTTCCTTTAAGAAGGCTTTCTGCTTTCTGGGCCATTTGGTGGTTGAAAGATCCTTGACGAAGGGATCCAACGATAAATAAAATGTTTTTCATAGTTGCTTCCTCTCTTGTTGTAAGATTATTTGTTACAATAGCCATTATACAGGATCGTAATGTAATGTCAATTATTACAACTCGGATTTTCCTAACTTTTATGAAAGTCACCGAGAAAGTTCTATGATGAGAGCCCACTCAACCACTGCGTCTTGCTCGACAATCCAAAAACAAGAAGAGGCTAGGACTTTTGTCCCAGCCTCTTCGATGGTTGATAGAACTAACTGTATGACCTAGCGGTTGATTGCTCAAACACTACTTTCCGGTTGCGGATCAGCCTTTCTCAAATCCTTCTTCACGTTTTAGCTCTAAAGATGAGCTATAAGAATTGAAACACTGTTTCTTTTATCTCCAACCTCCAATAGTCTCTTAGAACGTTGGGGCTAGGCGTGCTCCAAGCCTTTACGTGTATTTTCTTTGATGGTTTCAGCTGAATGGAGCAATTTTTCTTTTTCTTCTTCTGTTAAATGCAAGTCAATTCTTTCGACAATTCCTTTGCGTCCAACAATCGCTGGGTAACCAAGGTAAGTTCCATATTCTGGACGATAGTTAGACACAGGCATTTCTTCATGGCTGTCATTGATGACAGCTTCTGCTAGACGTTGCGCTGCTGCCGCAATCCCAAAGTTGGTATAGAATTTACCAAAGAAGACAGTGTGGCCACCTCGCAAGGATTCATAGTTAATAGCATCCAGCTCTTCTTGTGAGAAGAGATCTGTAATCGCATGTCCCTTGACACGAACTTGACTCCAAGCGACAAATTGAGAATTTCCGTGTTCACCAAGGTTATAGCCAGAGACACTAGCAGGATTCACTTGCAACCGATCAGCGACGGCGCGTTTCATCCGAGCTGTATCCAGCAATGTTCCTGTCCCAATGACTTGTTCTTTAGGAAGACCCGTGTATTGTTGATAGAGTTGCGTCACCGCATCCACCGGATTGGTCACCACGACTAAGACACCATGGAATCCAGAAGCTTTCAAATCACGTCCCACTTGTCCCACTTGCTTACTGGTAAATGGAAGTTCCGCAAAACGATCATTCGTGTTATTTGCCTGAAGCTCGATATTTCCCAGAGTAGAGACTACTACATCTGCATCTTGAAGAGCAGCATAATCATTGACCGTGATATGCACCGGATAACCTGTATTGGCAACCATATCACAAAAGTCCAAAGCATCCGACTTGACCTTTTTTTCATTCGTGTCAATCAAGACCAAATGATCGCAAGTATGTTTCAAAACCATGCTGTGAGCCAAGGTTGCACCCACATGACCCAAACCAATAATACCAATTTTTCTTGTCATCAGAATCCTCTTTTCTAGTATCGATCACACTGTTGGTGAGGATAGCTCTTTGTTGACTCTATTTTATCACAATTCCAGCAAGCCGGATGAAAAAAATAGAAAAATTTCCAAGTTTTTTTCAAAAGTAAAAGAGGCAGTGCCTCTTTTTAGGACTCAGGAAAGAAGAGTCTCAATTTCTTCAATGGACAAACCCGTCATATTCGAGATTAGTTCAGGTGTCATTCCTCGTGAGATCATCTCACATACCAACTGTTTACGACCTTGCGCCAGACCTTGTTCCAGGCCTTGTTCCAGACCTTCTTCTCGAGCTTCGTCTATGGCTGTCTCCATGGTCATATCATAATTTTCTTGAATACGAATACGCTCGTCTATCATGCTCTTCTCCTCCTTGGTCCAGCTAGATCTTACGCTAACATGGATTTGATCTCTTCAATGGACAAACCCGTCATCTCCGATATAAGATCGGGCGACATTCCTCGTGAGATCATCTCGCATACCAACTGTTTACGACCTTCTTCGCGCGCTTCGTCTATGGCTGTCTCCATGGTCATATCATAATTTTCTTGAATCCGAATTCGCTCGTCTATCATGCTCTTCTCCTCCTTGGTCCAGCTAGATCTTACGCTAACATGGATTTGATCTCTTCAATGGACAAACCCGTCATCTCCGATATAAGATCGGGCGACATTCCTCGTGAGATCATCTCGCATACCAACTGTTTACGACCTTCTTCGCGCGCTTCGTCTATGGCTGTCTCCATGGTCATATCATAATTTTCTTGAATCCGAATTCGCTCGTCTATCATGGTCTTCTCCTCCTTGGTCCAGCTAGATGAATCTAGTAATGAATCTGCATGGGCCACAGCCTGACTAGGGGATTTTGTGAAGGGAAGATTCCCAAAAAACTCCAACCACTGTCTGCCTGCATCTGTCAGGTTCTCATCTTTATTATACTTGTCTAGCTCTAAAAAGGCAACCTGTAGAAGATTTTGGTGTTTGCCATTTTTATAATAGGCCTTGAGTTGCTTGCCAGACCGGCTATTGGTCAGCCAGTATTTGTTGATGGCGGCCTCTTCATCTAGTAAGAGCGACTTCTCCAAAATGGCAATTCCATAGACGGGCTCCATCTGCTCGTACATCTTATGTGTCTGTCCTTGCTGGCGCAATTTTTGTACATTCTCCACCAGCTGATTGGCCAGATAATAATGGAATCGATTCAAGAAATACTGCTGCTTGCGAATCTGGATCTCGATGATCACCTCTGTCCCGTCATGGAGCTTGGCTCTCACATCCACCGCAGTGGAGAACAAGTCATCCTCCTCATAAGCCATGCTGTGGGGCTGGCTTCCCTCCACAATCTGAGCGTCCGCCACATCCAGCTCCAAAATGTCTCGAATAAAAGCCGTCGTCACCTCTGGCAAACTAAAAATCTTCTTGGCCATAATGTCCAAGGTCGGCGATACATGCGCGTGTCTTTTCTGCATCCCTGCTCCTTTTCAATAAAAAATAGAGGGAAGGTCCCTCTACCTCTATAATTCGAAAAAAATTTGGGAAGTGACTACAAGACCATTACGAAATGAAGTAATAATTCTCTATAATAATCTATCTCAAAGTACTACACCTTCTGCCACTTTTCTATCAAAGGAAGCTTGTAAATTAAGCCAAGTTTTCATCGAAATATTAGTAAGCTTCTCTAACTTCTGAGCAATATCATTACTAATCGACTCCTCACCATTCACTAATTTACTGATCATTTTTGGAGATTCTCCCAATTTCTCTGCAAATTCATTCTGGGTCATCTGATAATCTTCAATTAGCTCTCCAATATATTGACCTGGATGGAAAGCAATTAAGTCTTTGTATTCAACAATTTTCATACTCATAGTGATTACTGACCTCCTTTATTTTTAAGAATTTAAATTTTATCAGACTAGAACGAAGGCTCGTCGTTATAAATCTTGGAAAAATAATTAATTTCAAAAGATATGACTTTCACATACAAAAAGCAAAGCATTTGCAAAGGATTACTTTTTCGGTTTAAAAGTACATTTTTTATAATCAATTACAATATTAGGATCGATATTCGGAAGAAAGACGTTAAATAAAGATCTTTCTTTCGTCACTGCTTGCAAGTGAACTCCAATCGGAATTACATCAGCCTTGTTTCGATAAATGGGATGAGAAGCCATGCATACCGAACTTTTTTTAAGTTCTTTTACTACCTTCTCTTCAAAATGCCACTGGCTGAATTGATTTTCAAAACCTTTTTTCTTAACATCTTTCCCCATATTGCTCCATGCTGTTTGTATAAACAAGGATTTCAAAGCTTTATTAGGATGACCATGAAGTTCCTCATCTCCACCCAAAGAATAGGCAATTAAATGTCCTCGATGAAAAAACTTAATAGCTTTTTTTATATTAGGTTTTAATAAATCATTCCAACCTTTTGGTTTTCCAAGTCTACGACGTTTCTTTTTATCACTTGATTCTTTTTGAGTTTTAATAACATTATTATCATTTTTATTGATATAAAAAATAGCACCTTTAGGTCTCTTACCTAGCTCTAGTGAATGCGGAACAATATACCCTGATTCACCCTTACTCATAAAGCGAATTGTTGCGATATTATCATTTACTACAAAATAATTTGATGCATACTGAACTGAGTATCCAACCAAATCAGTAAGTTGTTCACTAGGAATATGCATCAAATTTAAAATATCTTGATCTGACATCGAAAAACTCTTTCTAAATTTAAAACTTCTACTTTACCTTCACTAAGTCAGTTTTCAACATAAGTAAAACCAATTTCCCCAATTAAGCAAGACCTAAATTTCATCTATTTCTGATTTTTTTCAAATAACTTTTCAACCATATTTTCATCTAAATCCTTAATTACATCCATGAATTTCAACATAGAAATCCGTCATTATATTCTAGCTCTTACCACTTTCAATTCCCTTATAACATATGCAGAGTAAATGCCCAGATTTATCTTGTTCTTTTTGAGAAGATTGCAATTATTATAATTTTACGGAAGTAACAAATCGACTACTTGTTTATAGAAAGTAAATTTAGTATAAAATTCATTATGATTATAAATCAAAATTAGTATAACTATCAAACTACATAAGAGACTGTAAATTAACCATTTATATAAAGTTTCAATTTTTTCTAACCGTTTAAATTCTGTTTTGTAGCTATCAGATTCTTTCAAAGTATTAATAAAATGTTTATCTATACTGTATAACATATTATAATTATTATCAATATCGTCACACTCTGATTTTATAGACTTAGAATCAAAATTCCATCCTCTTATTGTATTTACTAAAATTATACAAATTAAATACAATATTCCAGAATATACTGTTAGTGACATAGCTAACCTTGTATTAAAATTTTTAAAAACAAATGTAGTTAATATTGTTATAATTAGAACTAAAAATTGCTGAGATAATGTATTAGAAATGTTTTTGATACTAACCAAAATCTCTTTTTGAAGTTTTGAGAAATCTTCTGTTAACTTTTGTTTATCAGAGATAAACTTTTTTAATTTATCATTGATAAATAAATTATAATTGGATTGTACATCTTTTAAAATATACTGAAAGTCCATATTACTAATTGTATTTTGTCGCTTGATAAATTCGGAAAAAATATTTCTAAAAATTATCAACTTTTCATAATAAGTTTTATCATCATCAAAAATAAAATCAAATAATTGATTGAGTGTACCAAATAGATCTATATTATCTATTTCAATACTATTCATTTCTAAAATAGCATTTTTTTCAAAACTTATAATATATTCATTTTTAGATATTTTTCTTTCCGACACTATACCTAGAAAGCCATCAAGTGTATCACTTTTAAATTCATCAAAATTTCTATTTAAAATTATTTTAGGAAGAGCACAAAGCATATTATGATTAAATTCCGTTTTTGAAATTAAAATATCAGGTATCTGTAAACTTTCTTCACAAATTGAAAAAACGGGCGAATATATATCACTATCTTCTTCTGGAATCCAGATTCTTATCTTCGTATTCCTATTTTTGAGCCTTTCGAATGTTGTACTTTTTAAAAACTTTTTTTCAAATGTATAAAAGTCATTGCTGTTTCTAAAATATAATGACTGGCCCTCTAAAGGAAATTGGTTTTGCTTCATTGTTACAGCAACCCTATTGATTTCCTTAGTTTCTTTACAGGACTCCAATGGGTAATTATTACAAGTTATATCCAGTTCATTTATTTTATAACTATTGATCTTTTCCTTAAAACTATCTAACTCTTTCTCTGAAATTTCAAACTCTAAAATGTAGATAAACTTATTTTCTTTATAATCAATATTAATACGTCCGACAACATCATTGAAAGCGTCAATATATTTAATAAGTTCTTTAATCAATGTAATCACCTCTCAATCAGAGTAATTACTTCTTTGTTAATTTTTAAAACGTAAAAACCGTCGTCGTCATCATCCCAATAAACATCTCTATGACTCTCTAGACTTTTAAGAAAGCTTATTTTAATTTGTTGTTCATCTCCCTGAGCTACATATGTTACTTTAGGTGGACGATATAACTTTGCTACGAAACTAGCTACAACAGTGTTATTTTTTCTTTTCGCTAAATCATATGCTTCCTGTGATAATTTTTCTATATCTGTTTCTCTATTTTCTATTTTAAAGTCTAATACATCACTAACCTCTTGAATCAGACCTTCAAATGATGTATCTCTTCTCTGAGATAAAAAACTTGTTAACTTTTCTTTTACAATTTCTGGACTCACTTCAGACTTTATGTATGGTTTAACGATAGTTTCAATCGCTTGTATAGCCATTCTAGCTGCTGAATCTTCATCATCTATAACGTTGTCACTATCCAAAAATACTTTGAAGTAATACCCCGATATATTATCATCGGTTCTATCCAATACTCTTGAGTGAATATTTGTTCTTTCTGAATTTGGCTCCTCTCTATTATCTTTAAATTGGATTGTATTATCTTTGTAGATTACAGTAGCCTTTTGAAGTCTGGATTTCTTATCTGGAAGAATCTTATCCAATGTCCTTAATGTATTTTCATCAGAAACTTGAATAGCCGTTCCTGTCTCCATCTTAACAAGAAAAAGAATTTCTCTATTGTCAATTTCAGTTGTAAGTACGACTAAATAAAAATCATTTTGAAATCTACGTCCAATTGATTCTTGAAACTTACCTGCAATTTCTTCTGAATTTCTATCGAAATTTTCTTCATTTTCAAAAATCTCTGATACATTTGTTACTATCTGTGAAGAAGGTCTCTTAAATCTGAAGTTCTTAGCATATTTATCATCAATACATTTAATTATTCTAGAATCTAAATCTTCTACAATTTTACTGAATTCTTCAAAAGAATCGTCAAAAATTATACCCGGTGAATAATACGGTTCTCCATATTGGTCTTTAGAAAAATGAAATAACCTTAGTCTCTTTTCCATATCTTTATCTCCTAAACATTAGATTATAACCTGTCCATTCATCAGCATTGGCAAGAGCCAGTCGCGAAGTTGGGTGAGTTCTTGATTTTGTTTTAATAATAATTGTATTTTTCTATCTACCGAAGATGCGTAATCAAAAAATTGTTCCATTAAACCAATTGGTGGTTGCGCAATGTGATAGTTAGTAACAAAGGAATCAAACAATAAGTTTTTTATCCCACTTGTCTTTCCTTCCCAACTAAATAGAACACCATTGTCATATAGATTTTTCCATTCATATACAAAGTTATAGAAGGTTTCCTGTTCTTTTAGTGAAACCGCCTTACAGAAATTTGAGCAGATTAAAGGTAAATCAAATCGATTTAATACATTTTCACTGATACCTACTATACGACCTGTAGATTGAGTGGGACTTCCTCCAGATATTTCAATAACAATATCAAAATCTGTCAACAGTTTATTTTTGTTCTTTTCTAGGATAAATCGTGTTGGCATATCTGTTTTCCCATTTCCTGACAAGCCATTTATATCAGCACCACGAATACAATCAACCTCTAATGTATAATTTCCTTGACTAGTCTCTTTCCCCCAATCTCCCGTTTTATTGTCTGAAATCCAGCTTGAAAATGTGGTCACTCCCCACCCCTCTGGGATTTCGCGTTTAAGTTCTGGGTTATAGACCATCTTTCCGCCTGATGATTTGTAGGGTTTGCCATTCGGGTCTGGGAAATCAAACTGGACAAACCAGTAGTCATAGAGGGTCTTAGCCATGACTTCCAACTCTTGGTTGATTTGGTTGTTGGTTTGGATTTTTTTATCTAAAGTACCCAAAATATCTGTTATTTGATTTTGTTGTTGGATTGAAGGAACATTTGGTATCTTAGTATCTCTTAAATTATCGTTATATAATCTTTTTATGGTACTTCCATTTGTGGTAATAAAAGGATTTGTTTGTAAAAAATAATACAGAAACTGATTTGTTACCTTTGATTCATCATTTTCTATCCATACTATATTAGAATCCTGAAAATAAGAATCTTCTCCATCAAATATTACTGTTTTCCCAATTGTTCCTGCAGCAGAAATTAAAATATCACCTTTTTTAGGATATGAATATTTTTCTCTGTATTCAAGATAAACCTTTTCATCAATATATACTGTCGGAGTACCACCAAACGTTGAGATTTTATAAAAAGGGATACCTGAAAATTCATTTGTCTGAGATTTCAATATTCTCTTACACATTGAGATTTTCCCAATCTCCCCTAGCCTTAAACTACTCATACTTAATCCCCTTCATTTGCTCTTTAATCTCCTGCTCCAGTGCATGTGATTGCTGGAAGAGATTTGAGAGTTTGTCTTGAAAGGCGGTCATCTTAGCTTCAAACTCTTCTGCTGTGATATCTACATAGTCGATTTTGATGTCAAAGTATTGACCTGCGCTGAGAGAGTAGTTTTTCTCCTTGATATCCTCATAAGAGACGGTGACAGAAAAGTCCTCGACGGCTTCTTTCTTGATAAAGGTATCGACGATCTTTTGCTCTTCCTCAGGAGAGAGCACGGTCTTTTGGTTCTTGCCTTCCTTGACCTTAGTTCCGAGGTTTGAAGCATCGATGAGGACGACATCGCCCTTATTTTTCTTATCAATAAAGAGGATGGAGACGTTGGTACCTGTCGTCGCAAAGATATTGGATGGCATAGATACGACACCTGCCAGCATTTGATTGTCCACCAAGTGCTGACGGATGGTCTTGTCAATCCCTGACTGGGCCGTGATAAATCCTGTCGGCAAGACAACAGCTGCCTGACCATCTGGTTTCAAGGAGTAGATGATATGCTGAACAAAGAGCTCATAAATCGCCATCTTATCCTTAGACTTGGCTGGAACCTTTGGCACACCTGCAAAGAAACGCTCACTGGCTTCTGGCAAGGTCTCCACTTGGTCACGCCACTCTGAAAAGTCCAGCTTGAAAGGAGGATTAGACACAATATAGTCCATCTTTTCAGGATGACGGTTAGAGATGATGGTATTTCCCTGTACGATATTATGGATGGAATGTTGCAGTCCATTCAAGATCAGATTAAGACGGAGGAGATTAGACGATTTTTGCGAGATATCCTGACTATAAACAGTGGTCTTATCGACACCAATCCGACTAGCCAGGTTCATAAGCAAGGTGCCAGAACCTGCTGACGGGTCATAGATCCGCACGTTTTGAGGTTTATCATCCCCCACCAAGATATCCGCGATAATCTTAGCTACAGAGTGAGGCGTGTAGTACTCAGCGTACTTGCCACCACCATCTTTGTTGTAGTCCTTGATCATGTACTCAAAGAGAGTCGAGAAAAAGTCAAAACCTTGTGAAAAGATGGTCTCATCAAACTTCACGCGAGCAAGAAGATTGATGATAGCCTTTGCGACCTCGTTGCGTTTACTGCTATCTGAGATAGTATCCGTAATCAAACGCTCATCAAAGAGACGAATGGCTGTGTCTCCATCCGTATGGACAGAGAAGATATCGTTGTTATCAATAGCGATTTGGTTGAGACTATTCTCATAACTCTCATAGAAAGTCGCTTCGTTTTGCTGACGGTGGAGACTTTCGATCAACTGGTCCGGCTTGAGCCAAGCCGTGCTAGTACCGATATCCTCCAAAAGCCAGTCATAGTCTTCCTCACTCATAGCCAACAAGTTTTCATAGGTGTTGGAATCATCTAGGATCTTGGCTTGATACAAAAACTTGTCGTTTAAAAATTTGTAGAGAAAAGACTGGGTGAGAAGTTTGTATTCACCCGCTTCTCCTCCTAGTCCCGCATGGGTAAAGACAGCTTTCAAATCGTCTACCAAGTCTTGGACTTGGACTTTGTATGTTTCATTCATTAGTGTTGGTATTCCTGTTCATATTCTTCAAATAGCGACTCGACAAGACGGTTAAAGTCCTCTCGTGTCAAGCTACTAGCAGTTTGGTTCGTTTTCATTTCGATCCGAGCTTCTTCTCGAATCATTTTTTTGAGGAAGTCATCGTTATCTAATACCCCTTGGTTTTGACCGATTTTATGATCGAGTCTGACTTTAGAACCTTTAATAACATGGTAAACAGCAGGGAACTCACTGACCATGGTCGAGTTGGTCACGTGTTTGTAGGAACGAGCTGCCATTTGATCCCCATTAAAATTCATGCTCAGACGTCGCATACGAGACCTGTAATCTTCCACTGACTCAAATAAAGCTTCATAGGCCTTTTGTGTCTCTTTTATGTTTTCCATGGTGTAACCTTCTTGCCCATGGATCAAGTGTTTTTTCATAATACGTTGGAATTCTTCGTAGAGTGAAACCCACTCAGGGTCTTTCTCATCGCGCTGTCCTTTAATCCCTCCAGCAACACGACGACTCCAGTCATCCAAATCATTGGCCGCTAAACGGAGTTCTTCCTCAGCGATCTTGATAAAACTAAAGCTGGTCTGAGACATAGCTAGATTTAAGAGGGTCCGACTAGAAAAATTGTCCGGCTGATCAATCAAGGACAGGGTCAGCATGCGTCTGGAGAGGATATTGAGCAAGGTTGCGATTTGTGCAATGTCAATCTGATCGAGCAAGTGATGGTAGCCAAGGAGACGAGCGATATTATAGTACTGCTTGATGGACTCCAAGGCTTTGCGAAGATCAATTAACTGCTTCTTATCCTTTATGTCATTGATGGCTTGGGAGAAATATTCCAGATTGTCCGTTGGATAGTCGATGAGGATATGCTCGGTCTTGCTCAACTCTTGAGAAATCTCATCTGCTGAGACAAAGAGTGATCCAAAAACATCCTCGCCATTTTCCCCAGTCAGAGCCGTATCATACTCTTGGTTGAGCTCTTCTAGATAGGCACGATTGGTCTTATCAAACTCCTTGGAAATATCCGCAAAGTCGATGACATAGCCAAAGAGATAGTCCTTGTAGGGACGATTGACACGAGTTAGAGTCTGTAAAAGATTGTGAGCCTTGATTTTACGCCCTAGATAGAGGCGTTTGAGACGAGGGGCATCAAAACCTGTCAGGAGCATGGAGTAGACGATAACAAGGTCAATCTTGCCTTCCTTATAGGCATCTACCTTGTCCTTCTTCTCTTCCTTGTCTCCCTCATCATGGAGAATGAGAGCGGAAGTCAAGGTGGTTGAGCCAGCTTTGCGTCGTTCTTCTAATTGCTTTTCAAGCTCACGCGCCTGCTTAGACGAGTCACAGACAATCATGCCACCGATGGTCTGGTCATCAAAGACCAGATCACGCGCACGATTAAAGTCCTCGATTATAAAGTCCAGCATAGGTTCTACGTAATGTGGATGGGCAAAGATATCTTCCTTGGACAGGTCGCCACGTTGGATCTCTTCGTTGATGGATCTGAGATTATCTTTATAAGAAGTCTCGATATCTTCACGCATTAAGCGAAGAGTAAAGCCGTCATCGATAGACTGGTTGTAGTAGTATTTATGGATATAGTCTCCAAAGATATCACGCGTGGTCGCATGACTTTCCTTAGTCTTGCCATCTTTCTTGTAGGTGATGAGGGGTGTTCCTGTCAAGGCAATCTTAATGGCCTTGGTATCTGCCTGATAGAGATTTGGCAGATAGGAACCACGTTCATTGTAGGAACGATGGGCTTCATCGATAAAGTAGACATTTTGACGATTGAGGTCATAACCAGAGCGGTCTGTCAGATCTGAATCATCCTTGAACTTCTGGATATTGACCACAGCGACATCATAGCCGTCTTGTTTTTGATTGAGTTCTTGTGGGTTATTGATGCGCTTAACCTTGAGGCCTCGTTTGGTGAATTCCTTAAAGGCCTGGTCTGCCAAGTCCAAACGATCGACGACAAAGTAAAACTGAGGAACGATTCCCTCTTTTGAGAAATAGTTGGTTAGATAGCGAATATTGAAGAAAGCCAAGGCAGTCTTACCTGAACCTTGGGTATGCCAGATAACCCCTTTCTTGACACCTTTTGCGATTGTTTCTTCGATAGCACGTGTTGCAAAATACTGCGGATAGCGCATGACGTGCTTCTGCAGTTGCATCTGACCGTCCTTACTCTCTTCTTCTACATAGACCAGACCAAAACGAAGCATAAAGAGCAGACGTTCCTTCTGATACAAAGAAGACAGGAAGGCATTGCAAGGTGTGTCAGGGTTTAGGTTTGTTGTAAACTCTGGCTGAGATTTGAGAGCAAAGCGCTTCATGTCTTCTAAGACAAAGTCGATTTGGTCCTCGGTTAGCGTGATAAAGGAATGAAGGAAGTCTTCTTCTCTTTCTTCCTTGAAGGCATTAAACTTGGTTTTTGAATAGGCGTTTGAACCGTAGTAAGAACCTTGTTTTTGTTGCCCTTGTCCACTGATGTAAGGCAAGTTATCAGATAGGGCAATCAACTGGGTGATATTATTAAAGCGCCGGAACTTACGATTTTCAAAACGGTATCTGGTTCTGTCTTGTTCTGACTGAATCCCTGTCTTCCCATCACGGATAGCATTGGGCTGTTTCACTTCGATATAAGAAAGAGGCAGACCATTGACAAAAATAACGATATCTGGACGGAATTCATCTTGCCCATTTTGGCAAGTAACCTCAAGCGCGAGATGAAAGGTATTGGCTTCAGGATGTTCCCAATCAATATAGGTCGCACTTGTTTCTCCGATGATTCGTTTGTAAAAAGCCCGTCCCAGATCATTTTGGTCTAGTTCCAACTTGATATTACTTAGCTCTCGTTCAACATCCACATCTGTCGCATAATTATTGAACTTCAAAAATTGCTCTCTAAAAATAGATACCAGAATATTCGTCTCTGGGTCTCTTTCTTTTAACTCTTTCCCATTGTGCGGCAGATATGTATATCCTAGTCGCATCAAGTGCAATGCTGCTGGGATTTGAACCCTCGTCAGTTCTGAAAACTCTTTTTCTCTTTTCATATCATCATCCTATTAAAGCTATGCTACTCCTATTTTACTTGATCTTTCAATCTCAAGTTCTGGAGTTGCTACTGCCTTCATCCGTCTATCCTTTTCCTGTACATAATCTCCTATTATTATAGCATGTTTGGGAAAGAAATTAACGCTTTCAAATCATTTTGTTATCTTCCTATAAAAAAGTACAGGAAAACAGGCCTAAGCCTGCTCTGTTTCTTATCCTGTTTCTACCAAATTTTATTGCTTATAAATAAGCAGAGAAAATACAAAGGATAACTAAAAGGGAATTAAATCGATGGGTTCAGTAAGCAAGTAAAAAGGCAACCTAACGGATGCCTTTTTAATCATCAAATTTTAGACGTCTGTAGAGTGTATATAATCCTTGTTCATCAGGAAATTCAGTAAGTTTTTCAAACCCCTTTTTTTGGTAAAACAACCCATACATGTGTTCACGACATTCTAATAATAATAGACGTCCTCCGACCACCCTTTGAACTTTTCTTATTTCTGCATAGCACTCATTTAATATCGCTTCCCCGCTAATATCATCCGTTGTATACTTATCTGACCTTCCCAATTGACCTATTAAGTATGCTTGATAAGATAATAATTTGTCTCTGCCAGGTACTGAACCAAGAAGTTTCTTTTTCTTGTTTTTTGATAGCCCGCTGATATCAACTGAAGTTTGACCAATTGTAAAAAAAGCCATAATATCCAGTTTTCCTTGTTCAAAACTATTTTTATCAATAATTAAACTTGTTTTCCCCAAATTGCTATTATCATATGCTATAGCTTTTTTTCTCAAAAACATTTCAAGGTCTTTTTCTCGTTCACAGGTAAAATCATTGAAAAAAGGTGACAAATCCTCTTCGGTATAGCCACCTTTTATTAAATCTCCTAAAGAAAATATGATATACTCTTTCACTTACCAAAAATCCTTTTCAACGTTTCCTGATGGTGATTTGGGTGCTCATATTTAGAATTAAATCCTTTTGGTAAAACTTGTCTAGTATTTTTAGTCATATGAGTTACAAACTCTGCAGATTTTTCTGCTGATACACAAAAGTTCTTCGTAAAACTAGTTGTAGCCATATTAACACCTCCATCTTTTTTAATAAAATTCTATCGTAAATCAATTTCTTTGTCAAACAGCTAATTTTAGGCAAAAAACACAATATATAGTAAAAACCATACAGTTTTATATAATATTTCATAAAAAAACTACATATTGTGTTAATTTTTTTTAAAAAAACTTTTATAGTCTTAGCAATGTTTTCTATATCAGCTTTTTGATTCTGTTAATGGTAAGCTTTAACATCCCTATTATTTTCTTTTAACATTCTATGCTGTTACAATATCCTTGTATTTAAAAGTTTTTTAGGCTGTAATTAATTTAAGGTAAAGGTGGGTCTAACATCCATGAAGCAGCTTGCTGTGGAGGCGGTGGGGTACCTTTGTTTTTTTATCTCACAAAAGCCCCTAGATTTGTTCTAAGGGCTTTTAGTTTATCCGTGGTGTTTTTAAGTTGTCTAGTACGAAACAAAGTAAAATAGGGAGCAAATATGAATCCTATGCCTACTTATACACTTCTAACTCTCCGTTCTGGTGGGTTCTCGCAAAGTTTAAAACGGCTATCTGTTTGTATCTGTGGTAGCTAGTAGAACTAGTACCTGATATCTCTACGCTTTCGCTTATTGTTCTCTTTATCAAGTAGCAATAATGGATAATAAAGTATTTTCTGGCTCTCTTATTTTCAATTCTGTTGATGTCGTGGGCGAATATTTCCAACCCCTCACGGATTGCTTCTTCATGCTCAACGCTCAAATTCCGCTGATCAGGTAAAATAAGTTTCCAAACCTGTTCATCTACCCTAACTTGATTTTCACTCCCTGCCATCCTCTGGAATCTCAGAAAGTAAGTCATCCGCTCTCTAACGTTCATCATCGTTTTAAACTTATCCAGCTCCATTAGTTTACCCCTTCCACCTTGCTCAAGTTTTCTATAGCATTTATTGCGATTTCGCGCAAAAAAACGAACCTAGTCTGGTTCGTTCTTTCTTAGTCTAGTTGAATCCCTTTTTCTGCTAGGTTGTCTATACATTCTTGGAGGTAAGTAGCCTGGTGCTCGGGATAGATAGGGGTGCTCAAGGCTTCCTCTTCTAGTTCTGGATAGGGTGGACAGGTCTTGCCTCGATAGGTCGACTCCCACCACTCTGGGCTGACCTTGTAGCCACGAGAGGTCATCTCCTCCATGATCAGGCGGTGATAGGCATAGAGGCGATAGGGCGAGTAGTCAAAGACATAGTTGACCGTCGCGTGCTTCTTGCCCCAGCCATTGCCTCGAAGGGCGCAGCATTCCCGGTGTTGGCCCAGGAGCTGGGGACGAGGGAGTTTGGGAATCAAGTCTTGGTGCCAGAGTCTCATCTATTGACCTCCTAGTAGCGTTGAGTCTTGCAAGTAGCGATTCGGGTAGCGCTCAAGGAGCGTCTGGATCCCCTTGATAAGATCCTCTTGGCTAGCTTGCCCATGCTGGTATTTCTCAAGTAGCAACATAAAGTCCGCCTTTTCCTCTGCAGTCGCCTGCTTTTTGAAATAACCCCAGATATGCTGGAAGGCATTGGAGACCTGGCCACGATTTTCTGGCAAGGCCAGTGCTTGCTGGATCAGGTCCTCGACGTGGCTGACCTCCACTTGGTCTTGCTTGAGGTATTCCCGGATTTCCTTGTAAATGTTGCTGGAACGACTCAGCACCAGGTATTTATTTTTCGCCCATAGGACTTGGCAGTGATGTTTTTGATCCACTCGTGTCTCCTTTTGATCTTCTCTATCCATAGTTCTCCCATTATACCATGGAAATGATTCATTCCATCAAAAAGAGGCTGGGACAAAAGTCCTGGCCTCTCAATTTTCTTTGGATTGTCGAGCAAGACGCAGTGGTTGAGTGGGCTCTACTACGCTGATTTCATCAGCTTTTACTGCCCCACTCAACTGTGCGGAGCTGGGACGACGAAATCGAATTCTAACGAATGACCAATTTCTGTCCCACTCTCTCTTTCATTGATTACAAGGCTGTAATGGCTGCGATCAAACCAAAGATAATCCCTGGGATATTTGCGACGACGATAGGAAGATCGCGCTCTTTTTTGAAGAGGCCGTAGTAAACCCAAAGGCTACAGTTGATGGCTGCGACAAGCGGTTGGAGGAAGTTTCCCTTGTGACCAGCGAGGTTGTCCATGATTTGCGGGAAGTAAGACACATACATCATGATACACATGATGGTCGCAACCCAACCGAGAATTTTCGTCTGTTTTTCACTCATTTTCAAAGCACCCGTTTCCTAATGTTTGTTTAAGTAGCCCTATTCTACAATTTATTACGCCTAATTTCAAGTTTTTTCAGTGATTTGCTTATCTAAAAGGATTTTGCAAAAAAAGCCCGCCATAAGCGAGCTTCTCTTTTCTTAAATCTGCACAATCTTCCGATAGCTACGAGAGGTGATCCAAAAGACGATTAGGTAGGTGATGAGAAAGACAGCACAGACGCTGAGGGTCACGATGAGGACTTGGCTACTATTGATGACACCGAGCACTTTGAGAATCAGGCGGATCATATGGTAGGCAAAGGCCAGGTGGACAAAGGCAAAGATGAGAGGGAGGAAGAAGACGGTCCGCACTTGACGGTTGATGGTCCGTTTGACCTCATCTTCATCAAGCCCCACCTGTTGGAGGATGACAAAACGGTCACGGTCTTCATAGCCTTCTGAGATTTGCTTGTAGTAGATGACGATGACGGTTCCGACCATAAAGATCAGTGACAAGAAAATCCCGATAAAGAAGATGCCACCAAAGAGGCTATTGATCTCTGCAACATCATTGGCACGGTTACCTCCATAGATATATGTTCCTTGGCCTTGTTGGCTGCTCAATTCATCGATTAGCTTGTCATAACTAGCTGCTAGCTTGAGCTGCTGCTCTTCACCGACATTGACATTGATGCCACCGTAGATATTGGTATAGATGGCAAGATTTGGAAACTGGGCGACAAAGGTTGAGAGGTCTGGCACGATCAGGTAATTGAAATCCTCCGTCAGCATATTAAACTGATTTGGAACATGATCGGTGATAAAATCTTTGCTCACTTCTTCCTTGACTTGGAAGTCTTGCCCATTGATAGTGAACTGCTTTTGCCCTGTCAGAGCCTTGTTATGAGCAAAGAGGATGACTTGGTTGCCGGTCAGATCGACCTTTTCTCCGGTCATTTGCTCATAGCTAGCTGCATCAAAGACCATAAAGACAGTTTTAGGAGTGACGCCGCGTTCATCAGCTGGATAGACGGTGAAGTCTGTACCCTTTTGTGATTTAACCCCAAAGTTGGCATAGCTCATCAGGTCGCGATTCTTGATCTTGAGATGATGCTCAGAGGCAAATTCATCAAATTTCTGATTGATTTGCTCCAGGTCTACCCCTTTCCCTTGAACAGAGAAATCATGAGGAGCGATAATTTTCTTGAACATTTCGCCACCGACATAGATGTTGGTGGCAGCAGAGATCGTCACCAGCACCATGGTTGAGAGGATGGCAATGGTCGCAAGGCCCACCGCATTTTTCTTCATGCGATAGATAAGGTTAGAGACCGAGATCATATTGTTGGGTTGGTAATAATAACCCTTCTTTTTCTTAAGCAGGTGCAAGAAGACGGTGATCCCTGCATTAAAGAGCAGGTAGGTCCCGATCATGACCAGGATAACCGCTAGAAAGAAGGTCACAAGCGCAATGATGGGATCTTTGACAGACAAAGCTAGGTAGTAGCCAAAACCGAGAGAGGCTAAGCCCAGGATGGTTTGGGGCCACAAAAAGCGAGCTTTCTTTTCACCACTGGCCTTTTCACGCGTCAATTGCAGGGCATTCAAACGGAGAATCAGCCAAGCGTTGAGGAAAACTAGGAGTCCAAAGATGAGACCAAAGGTGACAAAGACCAAGACCACAATCCCAGGTTGGAAGGTGGATACTAGCTGGACCTTCATCTTCATCAGTTTCAAGAGAAAGGCAAAGATCAACTTGTCAAAGAGAGCTCCGATCAAGACACCGGCTGAGATGGTTAGAAATCCAAAAAGCAAGAGTTCTTTGAAAATCATGCTGATGAGATGCCGTTTTTCAAGACCGAGCATGCTGTAGATGCCCAGCTCTTTGGAGCGGTTTTTCATGACGAAGCTATTGGCATAGAGCACGATGATAGCTCCAGCAGCATTGACCACGAACAGTCCCAAGACAAGGGTAAAGATCATGGAATCGCCTCCTCGAAGCTCGTGAATGTGGGGATTAAAGGTCAGGGAGTCAAAGAGATAGGCGATGGTCACTGCGAGAATGACCGCGATCGCAAAGGGATAATAGAGCTTGCGGTTCTTGATGAGATTAGAACAAGCTAATTTAGTGGTTAATCGTAACATCTACTCCACCTCACTTGCCATGACCGTCAAGGTATCCGAGATTTCTTGGAACATTTGACGCTCTGTTTTTTCCCCGCGGAAGATCTGGTTGTAGAGAATACCATCCTTGATAAAGAGCACGCGCTTGGCCCGAGCGGCCGCTGCGGTCGAGTGGGTCACCATGAGGATGGTTTGCCCCATGCTATTGATATCTTCAAAGACGTCGAGCAACGCAGCCGATGACTTGGAATCCAGCGCCCCTGTTGGCTCATCAGCAAGGAGAATTTCAGGTGAAGTGATAATGGCCCGTGCAACAGCCACCCGTTGTTTTTGCCCACCAGAAATTTCGTAAGGATATTTCTCTAGAAGTTGGTGAATGCCCAACTCCCGACTGACGCTATCCACCTTAGTCATCATTTCCTTGACGGGTCTGCGAGAGAGGACGAGAGGCAAGAGGATATTGTCCTTGACGGACAAGGTATCGAGCAGATTAAAGTCTTGAAAGACAAATCCTAACTTTTCGCGACGGAAGCTGGATGCATCCTTGTTCTTGATGGTGGAAGTATCGGTACCGTTAAGGTAGACCCGCCCTTCCGTCGGCTGATCCAGCATGGCTAGGATATTGAGGAGGGTCGATTTCCCAGATCCTGATTCCCCCATGATGGCAACGTATTCGCCCTTTTCAACGGTAAAATGAATGTCCTTTAGGGCTTCAACCTGCGTCCCTTGAAAGCGCGTTTTGTAGATCTTTTTGATGTGTTGAACATCTAGTAATGACATACTTTTCTCCTTTTACTAGTAGATCAAGAAAAATTCTTGGGTTTGGTGTAGGACTTGGCGACCAAATTCCGCCTTTTCCAGATCGGTTTGGTTACAGGGCTTCTCAGTCTTTTTGAGTTCTTTCATCCATTTCAAGAGTTTCATTTTCTTGACCTCCTTCATTTGATGAGACTATTGTACAAAAAATAAAAGGCGGCTACCATAACCTAACCTTTCATTTTGCCGTTTATTTCTTACATTTTTGTAAGATGGAAAAAAACTAATCCATGACCAGCTTCTTCTCTTCAAAGCGAATAGCAACAGTCGTGCCTTGGCCAACCTCTGAGTGGAGGCTAATCTTGTGGCCCAATTGCTCTGCGATTTTCTTAGACAGATAGAGCCCCAACCCTGAAGATTGCTGGGTCATGTGGCCATTGTAACCGGAGAAGCCCCGCTCAAAGACACGGAGGACATCGCTATTTTTGATCCCAATCCCGCTGTCTTTTATATAGAGGGTCTGGTCTTTGAAATAGATCTCAATTCCACCGGTGCTGGTGTACTTGAGGCTATTGGACAAGAGCTGCTCGATGATGACCAAGAGCCACTTGCGGTCGGTAATGACGGTGACATCCAAATCATGCAGGTCCACTGTCAAGTTCTTTTGGATAAAAAAGAGGGCATATTTGCGGACCACTTCTTTGACCAAGTCTTCTAACGGCACGCGCTTTAAGACCAGATCGTCATGAAAACTCTCCAGTCGCAGGTACTGCAGAACCAGATTGGCATAGGAGTCAATCTTGAAAAGTTCCTGCTCCATCTGCTGCTTGACTGTTGGCGTCTCGACATCTTGGACCAAGAGCTGGCTAGCCGCAATGGGCGTCTTAATCTGGTGAACCCAGAGGGTGTAGTAATCCATCAGGTCATTGAACTTGGCCTGGGCTGTTTTACTTTCCTCCAGGCGCGCCTGCTTTTCTTCCATGTATTTTTCATAAAGGAGATATTCCAGAGGGGAGGCAACCTCTATTTCCTCATACAGCGCGGCTTTACGGTACTCCTGAAAGGTCATAGCAAAATCCCAGACCAAGATACAGAGGGTAAAAAATCCTAGTACCAAGGTCGCATAGAGGAAAATCGTCCCCGTTTCTGGAAAAAGATAGGCAAAGACCAAATCAACGATCAAAAAGATGAGCAATAGATAGAGCAGTCGCCTGCGGGATACCACATACTGCCAGAAGATCTTTCCAAATTTATTCATGGGCCAACCCGTAACCGATGCCTTTCTTGGTTTCGATGAAATTTGACAAGCCAACTTCTTCTAGTTTCTTGCGTAGACGAGCCACATTGACAGACAAGGTATTGTCATCAATAAAGAAGTCGCTATTCCAGAGCTCTTTCATCATATCATCGCGCGCCACGATACTGCCTGCATGCTCAAACAGGACGCGCAGGATCTGAAATTCATTCTTGGTCAACTTGATGACTTCCCCTTCATAGACCAAGTCCGTGGACTTGAGATTGAGGATGGCGCCACGGTGCTCCAGCAGATTTTGATCTGTCCCAAATTCGTAAGAGCGGCGCAAAAGTCCTTGGACCTTGGCAAGGAGCACATTTTGATCAAAAGGCTTGGTGACAAAATCGTCTCCACCCATATTGATGGCCATGACAATATCCATGGCTTGATCCCGGGAAGAAAGAAACATGATCGGAACCTTTGAAACCTTGCGAATCTCCTGACACCAGTGATACCCATTGTAGAGAGGCAGGCCAATATCCATGAGGATCAAGTGGGGGTCGGTTTCAACAAAGATCCCGAGGACGTCCATAAAATCCTCTACTGCGACGACTTCATAGCCCCATTGTTCCAATAATTGTTTGACCTGTTGGCGGATAATTTCATCATCTTCCACTAAAAGAATTTTATGCATGGCTTTCTTTCCTTCTTTTTTCTTCTTCCTATTATAACAGATTAAGCAGCAGAGAAAAAGATCAAGCGCAGACTTCTTATCAGGGGGGCCTTTTTCTACCCCCATTTTTGTGCTATACTGATAGAAATACCACACAGGAGGCACAGATGTCGACGATTTTTGATTACCTAAAAGAAGTGACCTACGATTCCATCTATGACCGTCCCTTTAAGGAACTGGATGTCCTGGCACTGACAGAGTTGACCTATCTACCTTTTGGACATATTGTGCCTCAAGGAGATACAACAGGGATCCAAGTGCGTCTGTCTGATGTGATGGACCTTATCGATCGAACCAGAGATTTCATTGTGACAGACCAGCACCTGCAATTAGTTGATGAGCTCGCTACTTCTAAGCGCTTTAAGAACATCAAACTCCTCAACTATGTCGACGAGTACGATCCTGATGTGCAAAAACAGTTTGCGGCCATGACCTATCGTCTTACCATGGATGTCTATTTAGTCGTGTTTCGAGGGACCGATGATACCTTGATCGGCTGGAAGGAAGACTTCCACATGACCTATATGGACCATATCCCAGCCCAAAGACGCGCAGCCAGCTACCTGCAAAACGTCATGAAGGAGTTTTCAAAAGGTCGCTTCTTAGTAGCCGGTCACTCCAAAGGGGGCAATCTCGCAACCTACGCCTGCTCGTATCTTCCAGATCATCTATTTGAACGGGTCGATGCCATATACAGCTACGATGCTCCTGGCCTCAACAGGGCCATTATCGAGACCGAAGGCTACCAGCGCACCTCCCCTAAAATTCTTCGCTTTGTCCCTCAAGGTTCTATCGTTGGCATGATGCTAGAAGTTCCAGAACCAACGACCATTGTCAAAAGTCGCGCCTTTGGTGGCTTTGCCCAGCACGACGCCTTTACTTGGATGATTGAGAAGGATACATTTGTGACCCTAGATCAAACCAGTCCCGATAGCCAGCAAACCGACGAGACTCTGAAGCAATGGGTTCGCGAAACATCGGCGGATGAGCGCAAGAAGTTCTTTGACACCTTTTTTGGCATTTTTCTGGACGCAGGTATCACTTCAATCAATGATTTGAGGAAGTTAAAAAATTTCTCCAAGATCAAAGAGATCTTTCAAAATGCTCAAGACCTAGATCCTACGGAAAGAGAAATGCTGGAACGTCTAGCCAAACAACTCCTCGATACCCGTGTCAAAGCCTGGAAAAAATGGCAGACGGTTCCCCGTATTCTAGTTCAAATGGCCACATTTTTCAAGCGAAAAAAAGCAGTCGAGACCGCCTCACCACTGCTCCTAGAGCATAAGGAATGAGACTCAACAACTGAAAAAAGGGACCTCCTCTTCTATTCACTAGAACTCAAAAATCATCTGAAATGTCTTTCAGATGATTTTCTATTTTCTATTGGTCCTGAGAAGCTGGAGCATCTGGCGTGACTTCTTCTATGGAAGCTGGTCTTGCAGGCTCTGTTTCTGTCTCAGTTGTGGCAGGCTTGCTTCCTTCTGAAGCGGCTGCTTCTGTTTCCACCGGAGCCTCTGCTGTGACAGGTGTTTCAGTTGGGATAGTTGGTTTGGTCACTTCGGCTGCAGATGGCATTGCTGCTAACTCTGCCTGAAAGGCTTGGATAGCCTGTAGTAAGGCTGCTTTATCACTCTTTGGATTAGCCAATTGGTCAAAGAGAGCTTCTAAGCGATCAAATACAGCATCACTAGCCCCCTTGTCCTGCAATTGTTGGTGAAGCGCCATCAATTGGTTATAGAGCTGTTGATAAAGGGCGACATCCCCAATCTGAGGCTCTTCTGTTTGCTTTTGTTTTTGCTTTTCAATGGTGTCACCGATTTCGCGTAACAGAGCTTGTCCACTTGCAATAGCCTTGTCTGGATCCGTCTCATTTCCAAGCTGAGCCAAACTTGCTTCAAAGGCAGTTCGTTTGGCCTGGTCTTCGACTTGTGGCAAGAGCAACTGGATTTGCTCTGAGAGCCCTGTCAGGATGCTGGTTCGTTGACGGGCTTCTGTCGCCTTGTCCAACTCTCCATATAAGCCCTTGAGGAAATCATAGACCGCTAAGTTATAAGATGGGGCCTGACTTCCTTTTTGATCCAAAACTGTTTTTTCAATAGGATAGGTTTGGCCTCTTTCTTGAGAGAAGAGCTGGTCAATTGCCTGCTTGGTTTGGTAGAGTTCCATAAAGTGAGCCTTAGCATTCCAGGCTTCTTCAAAGGCTTGGGCCCGATAGAGTTTCAAAGCTAGATCTGCCGCCTTGGTGCGCAGTTCTGGTGTCAAGCGCTCGTTGCTCAAGCTTTGGTAGAAGTACTTGAGATAGTCGACCGATGTCACACCCGTCCGATCTTGCATCTCCTGAACAGCTTCTAATAGCTTCCCTTCCTGCTCTAAACGCTTGCTGTCCTTGGCAGCATAGGCTTCCTGCAGTTGTGATACCAACCCTTCCTTCTTCAGTTGGAAGGCTTCTGTGTCTAGCAAGCGCACTTGTTCCAGCAGTTCCTGGTATCGACGATCGAGGGCTGTCTCTTCTTTTGGTTTTATCGCTTGAGTCGCATGGATGTATTGTTCATCAACCTGCTTAAGACTGGCTAGGTAGCCCTCTGTTGAGTTACTTGGGAAGCTCTTGACATTTTCTAAGAAGTGGCCCAAGATGAGCTCAATCCGTCGTTGTTGCAATGGATCAGAAGCGTAAAGAGTCCGGCTTTCTACTAGAAGTTGGTTGACCCTGTCCTCTACTGCTTTTTTATTCAAGTCTCCTTTTTTGTAAGGCGATTGGATAGTAGGAAGGCGATGGGCTAAGTAGTCTGCTAGTCCCGCTGATCGCACCTTGATGTAGTGGTTGTGATCGCCATGTGGGATGACAAACTGACCATTTTCAATCTGGAGGCTATACGGAGAAATCCCTGAGCGAAGCGCTGTTGCATAGAGTTCATTGATAAAGTCTAGTTCAGGATTGCCCGTCTCAAGTGGGATCCGGACATGTTCCTTCCGAACGGCATAAGGGTGGATGTGGGTCGGATCGTATTCTTGATCTGGGTTGTTAAAGACAAAGAAACCATTGGAAATCTTAATGGCCTCACGAGGGACGCCGTAGGTCTTGCTGATGTACTGGATCTTTTCCTCATCTGAGGCATCGCGAGAATAGCTGGCGACATCATCTGTCAGTGGCTGTCCCTTGTCCTCTTCCTTCTTGCCAGCTAGAGTTGCTTCCGCTGCTGCGATCTCCTGAGGAGAGAGGTCCTTTTTATAGAAATAATGAGCGTGGTTGCCATGAGCGACCATGTAACCATCCTCGTCCTTACTGATGACCATGTCTGCATGGAAACCATGATCGTGCTCCTCTTCGTGCTCGTGATCATGACTGTCCCCATGTTCATGCTCGTGACTATCCCCATGTTCATGCTCGTGACTATCTCCATGTTCATGCTCGTGCTCACGGTCAATCGGTTTTGTACTTGGACTTGAAGGCCGGCTTGGACTTATTTCAGCAGGTGTCGTAGCACCTTGGGCCCGAAGTAGTTGGAATTGCCGCGCCAGCTCACGTTCCAAAGGAGATAGGGAGCTGTAAGGGATAAAGTGGAAATGATCCCCGTGAGGGTAGACAATTCCTTGATCGGTCCACTTGGTAATCTTACTTGGATCAAAGACAGAACCATCAGATTCCACATGACGAGAAGTCAGAGGGGCTTTCTGCAATTCTTCCATCAGATTGCTGAGTGTTGACGTTGGTTTCGAGCTTACAGGTTTAGACGGCACTGGTGTCGTCTGTGTATGGGTTGGACTTGGTGACACCTGGTTGCTTGCTTGCTTCCCAAGGCTTGGAGAGGCTTGATCTGGAGTTTCTTGATTCTTACCTGCTTCTACACTTGGGCTAGCTAAGTACGAGCTTCCAGCCTGGTGGCCACTTTGACCACCTAGGACAGAGAGGGCTGCTGCTAACTCGCCAGCAGATAAGGCACTCTTTGGAATATAATGGTAATGTCCTCCATGGGGCACAATGAAGCCATCCCCTGTATCTGAAATAACATCTCCAGGGCTAAAGACATAACCATCGTCCGTTCGATAGCCACCAGCTGTATGGTTCTTCGCCGTCAACATCTCAAGAGTCTTTCCTTCTTTCAGCGCTTGACTAGGTTGACGGAAGTCACGGGTCTTGCCTGCCTTATGCGAGGAGCTAGCCTGTACCGATCCCGTTTCCCCTTCTTCTTTAGCGCCTCCTTTTTGCTGTTGAGCGATCTCTTCGATCGAGCGCACATTGACCGTATGCTGAGCATCCTTTAAGTAGAGATAGTATTTCCCAGCGCGTTTAATGATATAGCCATCCTTGACCTTGCTGACAATATCAGCTTCTTGGAGCTGATAGGTTGGATCTCGCAAAATCAACTCCTCACTAAAGATGGCATCAAATGGGACCTTACCACTATAGTAATGAAAATGATCTCCATGAGAAGTGACAAAGCCTTCATCCGTAATTTTGATGACAATCTGCTCCGCCTGAGTCTTTTCCTTGGCATTGACCGCTTCGATGCCATCTTCCTTTTTGCTGGAGGCAGTCGATGACGCTTTCTTTTCTGCCTGTAGATACTGAATCTGATTCTTTTTCTCTTCCTTAGCTTGTGGTTGCTGACTGAGCGCATAGGCACAGAGTCCTATTCCCAAAGTTGCTAGAATTCCAATCGTTCCCTTTTTCTTCATCCTTGATTTACTCCTCTAATTCCTTGGCTAAACTCGCCATATTTTCTTCTAAATTTTCTAATAGATCCTTATCGTTTTGCGGATCGGCTTCCAGTGGATCCAAGACCTTGACACGCGCCCCTGTTGCCTTGGCGATACTATCTGCCACCTTTGACGACGTGTGCTTCTCTACGAAGATCGTTTTCACCTGATAATCTTTGACAAACTGCTGGATCTCCGCCAATTGCCGGGCGGTTGGTTCCTGCTCAGGGGAAATCCCTGCAATCCCTAATTGCTTGAGACCAAAGCGTTTGGCCAGATAAGAAAAGGCCGTATGCTGGGTCACAAAGGTCTTTTGCTTGGCCTTGTCAAAGAGAGGCTGGTAGCGGGCTACTAGTTCCTCACAGCGCTTTTCAAGCTTTTGTGCATTGGCCTGATAGAGCTCCTTGTTCTTTGGATCGATCTCTCCCAAGCGCTGGGCGATAATCTTTCCTTCCTCTGCAATTTTCGCAGGGTCCAACCAGGTATGCGGGTCATACAGGTGCTTGGTTTTCTTTCCTTGCCCAGCCTCGACATCCTCTAAGCCAGCCACCTTATCAAGGGCCATTCCTTGGCTGCCTTCGATCACCTGTAACTTGGAACCTTGTAGATTAGGATCTAAACGACCAGCCCATGATTCCAGGGTCTGAGAATGATAGACAAATACATCCGCATCATAAATCTGAGCCACTTCCTTGGTTGAGGGCTCGTAATCATGGATCCCTGCACCTGACTGAACCATCCAAATGTCATTTTGATCCCCAGAAATTTCCTTGACCAGGGCATAGATAGGATAAAAGCTCGTGACAATTTTGAGACCTTTTTTAGAAGGGGACTTGCCTGTATTTCCTTGGCTAGCACAAGCTGCAAGAAGAAAGAAACCGAGGAACAAGATTCCCAGCACCTTCATTTTTCTCCTTTTCATCCTTCACCTCTTTTCCATCTTCGTTAACCAGTTTATTAATCGGTTAATTAACTAGTTAATAATACTCCTAATCATTTGCTTTGTCAAGTTTTTTTTTCACATTTTTTTCCTTTTAATGCTAGGGACTAACCTTTTACTAGCCTCCACGACCTTTCCTTGCAGAAAAAAAGAGGCTGGGACAAAAGTCCTAGCCTCTCAATTATTTTTGGATTGTCGAGCAAGACGCAGTGGTTGAGTGGGCTCTACTACGCTGATTTCATCAGCTTTTACAGCCCTACTCAACTGTGCGGAGGTGGGACGACGAAATCGAATTCTAACGAATGACCGATTTCTGTCCCACTCTCTTTTTTGTACTATGTTCCAGACCTATCACTCACTATCAATCGTCTATTATTGACGGTAGAAATATTGATCGGCTGGATAGTTGCCTGCTGATTGGGTAATGACAAGACGTGGCTTGCTGGTGTCAGACTGGTCTCCATCTGGATTTTGGAAACCAATTTTCAAGAGTCCGATCGCTGTACCGGTCTCACCCATCTTCATCTCAACATAAGGGATCTTGCTCTTCTTATCTGAGTCTGCTACTGCCTTAAGGCTTCCTTGACCCTTGACTTTTCCATCTGCTTGGATGACGATCTCAGCTCCCTTGCCATTGCGCCAAGTTCCGGCCAAGCTAGAGAAGTCACCACCGTTAATGGCTCCAATATCCAAGTCTTTCTCTTTTTTCGGTTGTGGGTAAGCTTTCCACCACTCTTGATGGTAATCACGGAAAGCCGCCTCACCAAAGAAGATCCGACGTTCTTGCGAAGCCACTCCATCAGGACCGGTTATACCCGCAGGGATCAAGTACAAGGTTTGTTCCTGCCCTTGGATAGCCGTCCCATTGGCCCCTACGAAATAAACTTCATAATAGCCCTTTCGCTTCTTCGGTTCCTTGTCTTTATTGAGAAGATAATTAGCCCGAGTGCCTCCGCTCCAGAAAGTCCAACCTGTCTCTCCGTTTACAATACTAGGGAAGGCACTGGTCTTGTTTTGGTAATATTCATCCGGCGTAAAACCATAGAGCTTAAAGCCTGAAGCCGCGATTTCTTTTTCATAGGAGTCATTGGAATAGCTCCCTTCAAACGGCGTGAGATTGCCATCAAGGACAACATCATTTGGATCTGTCGATTTGAAAAAATCCTCTCGGTTGGCAAAGACCATCTCGTGGTCAGGATTTTTATCAGACATGGTCACCGTGATCAAGGGCTTCTTGTCCGTCTTGTATTTGAAGACACGAACCGTGACTGTGAAATCAGTGTTGCCATCTGACTTCTTCATCTTACCTGTCGAGATTTTATTGGCCCCTTCAACCTTCCAATCCGTGCTAAAGGTCGCAGAGACTTTCCCATCATCCGTCTGGTAGTCAATCTTCCAAGACTTGTCCTTCTTTTCGATTTTAGCCTTATCCCGCTCATTGGAAACATAGTCACCACTCAAATCGATCGCTTTTTCTTTTTGCTTGGTCGGTTTTTTAGTGGTTTGATTAAATTCCTTTTGATGATCTGGTTGGATGTTGGAGCTAGAGTAGAGATAAACTCCTCCAATCAGAACAGCTGCTCCGGCAAGCCCCAGAATCGGTATCAAGTATTTTTTCTTCCATTTAAGATTCATTTTTCTACCTCCATGGAATTCGATCTATACACTAGTATACCCTAAATCCAAAGTATAGTAAAATTCCCCTCCATGTAGTGTTTTTTTAGCTGGTAAGCTATCTTTCTCTTATGTTTGGAGAATTCATTGTTTTTCAAACAATATATTTTGTTTTACGTTATTTTTTTATTGTTTTTCGATATTTTTTCTTGATTATTTTAAAAAAACAGGTATACTATAAGTGAACAATAAATTACCCAAGGAGGTTTGCCATGAAAAACTCTAAAACCTTAAAGAACGTTATCGACGTTCTTACTGCCTTCATTTACTTCTGCGGAATTACAGCGGTCCTTGCACTTGTCGTCCACCTACTGACACGCATGGGCCTTTTCAAAGATCTCATTCAAACAGGTCGCTTGTCCTTTGATGTCAATGGCATTCAGCTCTTCCCAAAAACTCCGCAGCCTCTCTGGCAGCTGCTCTTCCCCCTAGTCTCAAGTGCTATTTACATTTATCTTCTCCTCACCATTCGTAGCTTCCTCCAAAATCTCTACCAAGAAAAGATCTTTTCTCACTCCAACATTGATCTTTGTAACCGAGCTTGGAAGATCCTCTTGGTCTTGTCCTTTCTGTCTGGCTCAATCGAAACTAGTGGCAATGCTCATCTTCTTCCCTTCACCTTCCAATTGACCTTTAACACGGGACTTCTCCTCTCTGTCCCTATTGTCTGGGCGCTTGGCAAGATTTTAGAGAGAGGGATAGCGATCGCAGAAGAAAATGAGCTAACTATTTAAGGAGGGGGCTATGATTATCGTCAATCTAGATGTCATGCTGGCCAAGCGAAAGATGAAATCCAATGAGCTAGCTGACAAAATCGGCATCACCACAGCCAACCTTTCCATCCTCAAGACCGGCAAGGCCAAAGCCATCCGCTTCACCACCCTTGAAGCCATCTGCAAAGAACTGGACTGCCAGCCAGGAGATATCCTGGAATACCGGCCAGATGAATAGGTACTATATTCAGAACGTCATTGGAGACTTTCCTTGGGTGAGGACGAACGGTAGCGAATCCCCTTGGGATTCCATACCTAAGATTTGAGCCTACTGTCTCAAATCTTCCGAGAGTCTGAAACGATATCGTTTCAGACTCTCTTCTCACTGTGGAAGTCTCCATTAACATTTATTACGAATAGAACTCATCTATCATCTTTGTAAAACCCAATGATGGGAACTATATCGATACAAGAAAAGCACTCCCGCGGGAGTGCTTGAGAGTGTAGACAATCTGCTCTTCCTTACACATCAAATAAATTCTATAAAGATTAAAAAATTTATTCGTAAGAATTATTCAATCATCTACTGAAACTTTCCGCCGTGAGAAAAGTGCCTGAAACATTTTTGTTTCAGGCACTCGGGAGTTTTGGAACCTTAGTTTCAAAACTAAGTCATGGAACTTCTTCGAAGTTCGCTGACGTCCGTACTCACCTAAGGAAAGTTTTTTAGATGACTTTTTCTTTGTCTATCGTTTACCCAATGATGCTTCCATTTGGTACAGATGGATCAACAGTTAAGACTGTTAATTGATCTCCGTATTCTGCGGAAAGAATCATGCCTTGGCTGACATATTTCTTCATCATCTTACGTGGTTTGAGATTAGCCACGATTTGGAGTTTCTTGCCGACCAATTCTTGTTCATTTGGATAGAATTTCGCGATACCAGAAAGGATTTGACGGTCTTCGCCATCTCCTGCATCTAGGCGGAAGCGAAGCAATTTGTCTGAGCCTTCGACGCGTTCGACTTCTTTGACCTCTGCCACACGGATTTCAACCTTGTCAAAGTCTTCAAATTTGATCTCGTCTTTTTCAGATTTGAGTTCCACTTCTTCTGGGATCCATTCTTTTTCTTGTGGTTTACCAGCAGTCATTTGCGATTGGATGTAGGCAATTTCTTCATCCATGTCGAGACGTGGGAAGATTGGAGTTCCTTTGGCCACCACTGTGATATTTTCAGGGAAACCTGCTAGGGTCAAGTTTTCAAGATCGAAGTTCAAGCCCAAACCAAGTTGTTCCATGATGGCGTTTGACGTGTTCATCATGAATGGTTGGATGAGGTGAGCTACGACACGAAGGCTTGCTGCCAAGTGAGCCATAACCGCTGCCAATTGTTCCTTGTCACCATCTTCTTTGGCAAGGACCCAAGGAGCTGTCTCATCGATGTATTTATTAGTACGAGAGATGATATTCCATACTGCTTCTAAAGCGCGTGGGTAATCCACCGCGTTCATTTGCTTGTGGTATTCAGCGATGTTTTCTTCAACTACCTTAGCCAAATCTGCATCAAATGCAGTCACGTTTTCGACATAAGCTGGAACTTGACCACCAAAGTACTTGTTGATCATGGCTACCGTCCGGTTGAGGAGGTTTCCAAGGTCATTGGCCAATTCATAGTTGATGCGGGCCACGTAGTCTTCTGGTGTAAAGGTACCATCTGAACCAACCGGCAAACTGCGCATGAGGTAGTAGCGAAGTGGATCCAAGCCGAAGCGTTCCACCAACATTTCTGGGTAGATGACATTTCCTTTAGACTTAGACATCTTACCGTCTTTCATGACAAACCAACCATGGCCAATCAAACGTTCTGGCAATTTGATGTCGAGCATCATGAGAAGGATTGGCCAGTAGATGGAGTGGAAGCGAAGGATGTCTTTTCCGACCATATGGAAGACGGTTCCGTTCCAGAATTTGTCAAAGTTTTCATGATCTTCTTGGCCATAACCAAGAGCTGTCACATAGTTAAGAAGGGCATCAAACCAAACGTAGACAACGTGTCTAGGATTGGATGGAACTGGGACTCCCCAGGTAAAGGTAGTCCGAGATACCGCCAAATCTTCCAAACCTGGCTCGATGAAATTTTTCAACATTTCATTGAGACGGCCATCTGGCGTGATGAAATCAGGTTGGGATTTGAAAAATTCAACCAAACGGTCTTGGTATTTGCTGAGACGAAGGAAATAAGATTCTTCAGAAACCCATTCTACTTCGTGGCCTGATGGGGCTACCCCACCAATGACCTTGCCATTCTCATCACGGTAGACCTCAGCCAATTGGCTTTCTGTAAAGAACTCTTCATCAGAGACTGAGTACCAGCCAGAGTATTCACCAAGGTAGATATCATCTTGCGCCAGCAAGCGTTCAAAGATCTGGGCCACCACTTTTTCATGGTAGTCGTCTGTGGTACGGATGAATTTATCGTATGAGATATCGAGTAATTGCCAGAGTTCTTTTACTCCAACTGCCATCCCATCTACATAAGCTTGCGGCGTGATCCCAGCTTCTTCTGCTTTTTGCTGGATCTTTTGACCGTGCTCATCAAGACCAGTCAGGTAGAACACATCGTAGTTCATCATGCGTTTGTAACGCGCCAAGACGTCACAGGCGATCGTTGTGTATGCTGAACCAATGTGCAATTTACCAGATGGGTAATAGATAGGGGTTGTGATGTAGAATGATTTTGTCATGTTTCTTTTCCTTTCAGGGCTAATGGAACCCAATTTAGTAACACTCTATTATAACATTTTTAGAAGACCCTGAAAACCCAAAACCAGCTAGGAGCATGGAAAGACAAGCAAAAAAGCTGACCGAAGTCAGCTTTTTTACTAATGATAACAAATCCTGCTATCTTACTTACCAAGATAGTATTCTTTCACAACGTTCAATTTTTCGTCAAATTCGAATACCAATGGTGGGAAGTTAGGGATTTCTACACCCATGATTTCATCGTCTGACAAGCCTTTGATATGTTTTACAAGGGCACGGATTGAGTTACCATGTGCTCCTACGAATACATTTTTACCGTCTTTAAGAGCTGGAGCGATTTTATCTTCCCAGAATGGAAGGGCACGTTCCAAGGTAACTTTCAAGTTTTCAGCATCTGGAATGACTGAGTCGTCAAGTGAAGCGTAACGACGGTCTGTGTGTGCTGAATGTTCGTCATCATGTGCCATAGCAGGAGGCAATACATCGTATGAACGACGCCAGATGTGAACTTGTTCATCACCAAATTGTTCAGCAGCTTCTGCTTTGTTTTTACCAGTCAAACCACCGTAGTGACGTTCGTTCAAGCGCCATGATTTTTCAACTGGAACCCAAAGTTGGTCAGATGCTTCAAGCGCAAGGTTTGTTGTTTTGATCGCACGTTTCAATACTGAAGTGTATGCTTGGTCAAATTCGATACCAGCTTCTTTGATCAATTTACCAGCGTCGAT
>OCPM01000057.1_pt1 | contig 96981 bp, 71 predicted proteins | sample 1476751 | NCBI WGS metagenome assembly OCPM01 (sample SAMEA2580198, study PRJEB22360) | human gut metagenome | biome: human gut; feature: human-associated habitat; material: faeces | place: Denmark | collected 2008/2010 | reverse complement strand
GTATTCGATAGTGCTGCCGTAGGGCCGGTGTTGCCCCGCCCCTGCCGCGCGGCTGGGATCGTCTGCTGCGAGAGTTCCTCGACTGGATGCCGAAACGTCTGGCGTCTTACGAGAAAGCGGCGCTGCAAAACACCATTCTGAAAGGTCGTTCCCAGGGCGTTGCCGCCTATGGCGCGAAAGAGGCGCTGGAGTGGGGCACCACTGGCGCGGGCCTGCGTGCTACCGGGATCGACTTCGACGTGCGTAAGGCGCGTCCGTATTCTGGCTATGAAAACTTCGACTTTGAAATCCCGGTGGGTGGTGGTGTTTCTGACTGCTACACCCGCGTAATGCTTAAAGTGGAAGAGCTGCGCCAGAGTCTGCGCATTCTTGAGCAGTGCCTCAACAACATGCCGGAAGGCCCGTTCAAAGCGGATCACCCACTGACCACGCCGCCGCCGAAAGAGCGCACGTTGCAACATATCGAAACCCTGATCACCCACTTCCTGCAAGTGTCGTGGGGGCCGGTGATGCCAGCCAATGAATCTTTCCAGATGATTGAGGCGACCAAGGGGATCAACAGTTACTACCTGACCAGCGACGGTAGCACCATGAGTTATCGCACCCGTATCCGTACGCCGAGTTATGCGCATTTGCAGCAAATTCCGGCGGCGATCCGCGGCAGCCTGGTGTCTGACCTGATTGTTTATCTGGGCAGTATCGATTTTGTTATGTCAGATGTGGACCGCTAATTATGCACGAGAATCAACAACCACAAACCGAGGCTTTTGAGCTGAGTGCGGCAGAGCGTGAAGCGATTGAGCACGAGATGCACCACTACGAAGACCCGCGTGCGGCGTCCATTGAAGCGCTGAAAATCGTTCAGAAGCAGCGTGGCTGGGTGCCGGATGGCGCGATCCACGCGATCGCCGATGTGCTGGGTATTCCGGCGAGTGACGTCGAAGGTGTGGCAACGTTTTATAGCCAGATCTTCCGCCAGCCGGTTGGCCGCCATGTGATCCGTTATTGCGACAGCGTGGTCTGTCATATCAACGGTTACCAGGGCATCCAGGCGGCGCTCGAGAAAAAGCTGAACATCAAACCAGGGCAAACGACATTTGACGGTCGCTTTACGCTGCTGCCAACTTGCTGCCTGGGGAACTGTGATAAAGGGCCAAACATGATGATCGATGAGGACACTCACGCGCATCTGACCCCGGAAGCGATCCCTGAACTGCTGGAGCGGTATAAATGAAAAACATTATCCGTACTCCCGAAACGCATCCGCTGACCTGGCGTCTGCGCGATGACAAACAGCCAGTGTGGCTGGACGAATACCGCAGCAAAAACGGTTACGAAGGCGCGCGTAAGGCGCTGACCGGGCTGTCTCCGGACGAAATCGTTAATCAGGTAAAAGACGCTGGTCTGAAAGGGCGCGGCGGCGCGGGCTTTTCGACTGGTCTGAAGTGGAGCCTGATGCCGAAAGACGAATCCATGAACATCCGTTACCTGCTGTGTAACGCCGATGAAATGGAGCCGGGCACCTATAAAGACCGCCTGTTGATGGAGCAACTGCCGCACCTGCTGGTGGAAGGTATGCTCATCTCCGCGTTTGCCCTGAAAGCGTACCGTGGCTACATCTTCCTGCGTGGCGAATATATTGAAGCGGCAGTGAATCTGCGCCGCGCCATTGCCGAAGCCACCGAAGCGGGCCTGCTTGGCAAAAACATTATGGGAACAGGTTTCGATTTCGAACTGTTCGTCCATACTGGGGCAGGGCGCTACATCTGCGGGGAAGAAACAGCGTTAATCAACTCCCTGGAAGGGCGTCGCGCTAACCCGCGCTCGAAACCCCCCTTCCCGGCAACCTCCGGCGTATGGGGCAAACCGACTTGTGTCAACAACGTCGAAACCCTGTGTAACGTTCCGGCGATCCTCGCTAACGGCGTGGAGTGGTATCAGAACATCTCGAAAAGTAAAGATGCTGGCACCAAGCTGATGGGCTTCTCCGGTCGGGTGAAAAATCCGGGCCTGTGGGAACTGCCGTTCGGCACCACCGCACGCGAGATCCTCGAAGATTACGCCGGTGGTATGCGTGACGGTCTGAAATTCAAAGCCTGGCAGCCAGGCGGCGCTGGCACCGACTTCCTGACCGAAGCGCACCTTGATCTGCCGATGGAATTCGAAAGTATCGGTAAAGCGGGAAGCCGTCTGGGTACGGCGCTGGCGATGGCGGTTGACCATGAGATCAACATGGTGTCGCTGGTGCGTAACCTGGAAGAGTTTTTCGCCCGTGAGTCCTGCGGCTGGTGTACGCCGTGCCGCGACGGTCTGCCGTGGAGCGTGAAAATTCTGCGTGCGCTGGAGCGTGGCGAAGGTCAGCCGGGCGATATCGAAACACTTGAGCAACTGTGTCGATTCTTAGGCCCGGGTAAAACTTTCTGTGCCCACGCACCTGGTGCAGTGGAGCCGTTACAGAGCGCCATCAAATATTTCCGCGAAGAATTTGAGGCGGGAATCAAACAGCCGTTCAGCAATACCCATTTGATTAATGGGATTCAGCCGAACCTGCTGAAAGAGCGCTGGTAACCGAATTTCGATTAACGCTCAGTCTCTGACTGAGAAAACTGGAAGCATGCTAATGGCTACAATTCATGTAGACGGCAAAGAATACGAGGTCAACGGAGCGGACAACCTGCTGGAAGCTTGTCTGTCTCTGGGCCTTGATATTCCTTACTTTTGCTGGCATCCGGCGCTGGGAAGCGTCGGTGCTTGCCGCCAGTGTGCGGTGAAGCAATACCAAAACGCGGAAGACACGCGTGGTCGCCTGGTGATGTCCTGTATGACACCGGCTTCCGATGGCACCTTTATTTCCATTGACGACGAAGAAGCGAAACAGTTCCGTGAAAGTGTGGTCGAGTGGTTAATGACCAACCACCCGCACGACTGTCCGGTATGTGAAGAGGGCGGTAACTGCCATCTTCAGGATATGACTGTGATGACCGGACACAGCTTCCGTCGCTACCGTTTCACCAAACGTACCCACCGTAATCAGGATTTGGGGCCATTCATCTCTCACGAAATGAACCGCTGCATCGCCTGCTACCGCTGTGTGCGTTACTACAAAGATTACGCTGACGGCACGGACCTGGGCGTTTACGGTGCGCACGACAACGTCTACTTCGGTCGCCCGGAAGACGGCACGCTGGAAAGCGAATTTTCCGGTAACCTGGTCGAAATTTGCCCGACCGGCGTATTCACCGACAAAACGCACTCCGAGCGTTACAACCGTAAATGGGATATGCAGTTTGCGCCGAGCATCTGCCAGCAATGTTCCATCGGCTGTAACATCAGCCCCGGCGAGCGTTATGGCGAACTGCGTCGAATCGAAAACCGTTACAACGGTACAGTAAACCACTACTTCCTCTGCGACCGTGGTCGTTTCGGTTACGGTTACGTCAACCTGAAAGATCGTCCGCGTCAGCCAGTACAGCGTCGTGGCGATGATTTCATTACCCTCAATGCCGAACAGGCAATGCAGGGCGCGGCAGATATTCTGCGTCAGTCGAAGAAAGTGATCGGTATTGGTTCTCCGCGTGCCAGCGTGGAAAGCAACTTTGCGCTGCGTGAGCTGGTGGGCGAAGAAAACTTCTACACCGGTATCGCACATGGTGAGCAGGAACGTCTGCAACTGGCGCTGAAAGTACTGCGTGAAGGCGGCATTTATACGCCGGCACTGCGCGAAATCGAATCTTACGATGCGGTACTGGTGCTGGGCGAAGACGTTACCCAGACCGGCGCACGCGTCGCGCTGGCAGTTCGTCAGGCGGTGAAAGGTAAAGCACGCGAAATGGCGGCAGCACAGAAAGTGGCTGACTGGCAGATTGCGGCAATCCTCAACATCGGTCAACGTGCTAAGCATCCGCTGTTTGTTACCAACGTTGATGACACCCGTCTGGATGATATCGCGGCGTGGACTTACCGCGCACCGGTTGAAGATCAGGCGCGTTTAGGTTTTGCCATCGCCCATGCGCTGGACAACTCCGCACCAGCGGTTGACGGTATCGAACCTGAGCTGCAAAGCAAAATCGACGTCATCGTGCAGGCTCTGGCGGGTGCGAAGAAACCGTTGATTATCTCCGGGACGAACGCCGGTAGCACCGAAGTTATTCAGGCGGCGGCTAACGTCGCAAAAGCCCTGAAAGGTCGCGGCGCTGACGTCGGTATCACCATGATTGCCCGCTCTGTAAACAGCATGGGGCTGGGCATTATGGGTGGCGGTTCGCTTGAAGAAGCGTTAACTGAACTGGAAACCGGACGCGCCGACGCGGTGGTGGTGCTGGAAAACGATCTGCATCGTCACGCTTCTGCTACCCGCGTGAATGCTGCGCTGGCTAAAGCGCCGCTGGTGATGGTGGTTGACCATCAACGCACAGCGATTATGGAAAACGCCCATCTGGTGCTTTCTGCTGCCAGCTTTGCTGAAAGCGACGGTACGGTGATCAACAACGAAGGCCGCGCCCAACGTTTCTTCCAGGTTTACGATCCGGCCTATTACGACAGCAAAACTGTCATGCTGGAAAGCTGGCGCTGGTTACACTCGCTGCACAGCACTCTGCTGAGCCGTGAAGTGGACTGGACGCAGCTTGACCATGTAATTGACGCTGTTGTGGCGAAAATTCCGGAACTGGCAGGTATCAAAGATGCTGCGCCGGATGCGACATTCCGTATTCGTGGGCAGAAACTGGCCCGTGAGCCGCACCGTTACAGCGGTCGTACCGCCATGCGCGCCAACATCAGCGTTCATGAGCCGCGTCAGCCGCAGGATATTGACACCATGTTCACCTTCTCGATGGAAGGTAACAACCAGCCGACCGCGCACCGTTCGCAAGTGCCGTTTGCCTGGGCACCGGGCTGGAACTCCCCTCAGGCGTGGAACAAATTCCAGGACGAAGTGGGCGGCAAACTGCGCTTTGGCGATCCGGGCGTGCGTCTGTTTGAAACCAGCGAAAATGGTCTGGATTACTTCACCAGCGTACCGGCACGCTTCCAGCCGCAGGACGGGAAATGGCGTATTGCGCCGTATTACCACCTGTTTGGCAGCGATGAATTGTCACAGCGTGCTCCGGTCTTCCAGAGCCGTATGCCGCAGCCGTACATCAAACTCAACCCAGCGGATGCCGCGAAGTTGGGTGTGAACGCGGGTACACGCGTCTCCTTTAGTTACAATGGCAACACGGTCACGCTGCCGGTTGAAATCGCCGAAGGACTGGCGGCAGGGCAGGTGGGCTTGCCGATGGGTATGTCCGGCATTGCTCCGGTGCTGGCGGGCGCGCATCTTGAGGATCTCAAGGAGGCACAACAATGAGTTGGATATCACCGGAACTGATTGAGATCCTGCTGACCATCCTCAAAGCGGTGGTGATCCTGCTGGTGGTTGTCACCTGTGGGGCATTCATGAGCTTTGGCGAACGTCGCCTGCTGGGTCTGTTCCAGAACCGTTACGGACCTAACCGTGTTGGCTGGGGCGGTTCGCTCCAGCTGGTCGCGGACATGATCAAGATGTTCTTTAAAGAAGACTGGATCCCGAAATTCTCGGATCGCGTCATCTTTACCCTGGCACCGATGATTGCCTTTACCTCGCTGCTGCTGGCCTTTGCGATTGTGCCAGTCAGCCCAGGTTGGGTGGTTGCCGACCTGAACATCGGGATTTTGTTCTTCCTGATGATGGCCGGTCTGGCGGTCTACGCGGTGCTGTTTGCGGGCTGGTCAAGTAACAACAAATACTCGCTGCTGGGTGCGATGCGTGCTTCTGCGCAGACCCTGAGCTACGAAGTGTTCCTCGGGCTTTCCCTGATGGGCGTGGTGGCGCAGGCCGGTTCATTCAACATGACCGACATCGTCAACAGCCAGGCGCATGTGTGGAACGTCATCCCGCAATTCTTTGGTTTTATTACCTTTGCCATCGCGGGCGTGGCGGTGTGTCACCGTCACCCGTTTGACCAGCCGGAAGCCGAGCAGGAACTGGCGGATGGTTACCACATTGAATATTCCGGCATGAAGTTCGGTCTGTTCTTCGTGGGCGAATACATCGGGATTGTGACCATCTCTGCACTGATGGTGACGCTGTTCTTCGGTGGCTGGCAAGGCCCGTTGTTACCGCCATTCATCTGGTTCGCGCTGAAAACCGCGTTCTTTATGATGATGTTCATTTTGATTCGTGCGTCGTTACCGCGTCCGCGTTATGACCAGCCAGTTCCTTGGGGTAGAAACACCGCCCTGCCGCTGACGCTGATCAACTTGTTGGTAACGGCGGCTGTCATTCTCTGGCAGGCGCAATAAGGGGCAATAAGACCATGACCTTAAAAGAATTGTTAGTAGGTTTCGGCACCCAGGTTCGTAGTATCTGGATGATCGGCCTGCACGCGTTCGCCAAACGCGAAACGCGAATGTACCCGGAAGAGCCGGTCTATCTGCCGCCCCGTTATCGTGGTCGTATCGTTCTGACCCGCGATCCGGACGGCGAAGAGCGTTGCGTAGCCTGTAACCTCTGCGCGGTAGCCTGCCCGGTCGGCTGTATCTCGCTGCAAAAAGCAGAAACCAAAGACGGTCGCTGGTATCCGGAATTTTTCCGCATCAACTTCTCACGCTGCATTTTCTGTGGTCTGTGCGAAGAAGCCTGTCCGACCACGGCGATTCAGTTAACCCCGGATTTCGAAATGGGGGAATACAAGCGCCAGGATCTGGTTTACGAGAAAGAGGATCTGCTGATCTCCGGTCCGGGCAAATACCCGGAATATAACTTCTACCGGATGGCAGGTATGGCAATCGACGGCAAAGATAAGGGCGAAGCAGAGAACGAAGCCAAGCCTATCGACGTCAAGAGCCTGTTACCGTAAGGAGAGGGGCAATGGAGTTCGCTTTTTATATCTGTGGCCTGATAGCCATACTTGCGACCTTGCGAGTGATCACCCATACCAATCCGGTACACGCACTGCTGTACCTGATTATTTCGCTGCTGGCGATCTCTGGGGTGTTCTTCTCACTGGGCGCTTACTTCGCCGGTGCGCTGGAAATTATCGTCTACGCGGGTGCCATTATGGTGCTGTTCGTGTTCGTGGTGATGATGCTCAACCTGGGCGGTTCAGAAATTGAACAGGAACGCCAGTGGCTGAAACCGCAGGTGTGGATTGGTCCGGCAATTTTGTCGGCCATCATGCTGGTGGTGATTGTTTACGCCATTCTCGGTGTTAACGATCAGGGTATCGACGGTACGCCAATCAGTGCTAAAGCAGTGGGTATTACGCTGTTCGGGCCTTACGTACTGGCGGTGGAACTGGCTTCTATGCTGCTGCTCGCGGGTCTGGTTGTGGCCTTCCACGTTGGTCGTGAAGAGCGAGCGGGTGAAGTGCTGAGCAATCGTAAAGACGACAGCGCGAAAAGAAAAACGGAGGAGCACGCATGATCCCCTTACAACATGGACTGATCCTCGCGGCAATCTTATTCGTTCTTGGCTTAACCGGTCTGGTTATCCGTCGCAATCTGCTGTTTATGCTGATTGGTCTGGAAATCATGATTAACGCCTCCGCGCTGGCCTTTGTGGTCGCCGGAAGCTACTGGGGCCAGACCGACGGTCAGGTAATGTACATTCTCGCCATCAGCCTCGCGGCGGCAGAAGCAAGTATCGGCCTTGCGCTGCTGCTGCAACTTCACCGTCGTCGCCAGAACCTGAACATCGATTCAGTAAGTGAGATGCGCGGATGAACATGCTTGCCTTAACCATTATTTTCCCATTGATTGGCTTCGTCCTGCTGGCGTTCTCCCGTGGGCGCTGGTCTGAAAACGTCTCGGCGATCGTGGGCGTTGGCTCTGTGGGCCTGGCGGCGCTGGTAACTGCCTTTATCGGCGTTGACTTCTTCGCTAACGGTGAGCAGGCATACAGCCAGCCGCTGTGGACGTGGATGTCGGTAGGCGACTTTAACATCGGTTTTAACCTGGTGCTGGACGGCCTGTCGCTGACCATGCTCTCGGTGGTCACTGGTGTGGGTTTCCTTATTCACATGTACGCCTCCTGGTATATGCGCGGTGAAGAGGGCTACTCTCGCTTCTTTGCTTACACCAACCTGTTCATTGCCAGCATGGTAGTTCTGGTGCTTGCCGATAACCTGCTGTTGATGTACCTCGGCTGGGAAGGCGTGGGCCTGTGCTCCTATCTGCTGATCGGTTTCTATTACACCGATCCGAAGAATGGCGCAGCGGCAATGAAAGCGTTCGTCGTGACCCGTGTGGGTGACGTCTTCCTCGCTTTCGCGCTGTTCATTCTTTACAACGAACTGGGCACCCTGAACTTCCGCGAAATGGTGGAACTGGCACCAGCGCACTTTGCTGACGGCAATAACATGCTGATGTGGGCGACGCTGATGCTGCTGGGCGGTGCGGTCGGTAAATCTGCTCAGTTGCCGTTGCAGACATGGCTTGCCGACGCGATGGCGGGCCCGACGCCTGTCTCCGCGCTGATCCACGCTGCAACAATGGTAACCGCGGGTGTCTACCTGATCGCCCGTACCCACGGCCTGTTCCTGATGACGCCGGAAGTTCTGCATCTGGTGGGCATTGTCGGGGCGGTTACGCTGCTGCTGGCCGGTTTTGCCGCGCTGGTACAGACCGATATCAAACGTGTTCTCGCTTACTCTACCATGAGCCAGATTGGCTACATGTTCCTCGCGCTTGGCGTGCAGGCATGGGATGCGGCGATTTTCCACTTGATGACTCACGCGTTCTTTAAAGCGCTGCTGTTCCTGGCATCCGGTTCCGTCATTCTGGCCTGCCATCACGAACAGAACATCTTCAAGATGGGCGGTCTGCGTAAATCTATTCCGCTGGTTTATCTCTGCTTCCTGGTGGGCGGCGCAGCACTGTCGGCACTGCCGCTGGTCACTGCGGGCTTCTTCAGTAAGGATGAGATCCTCGCGGGTGCGATGGCGAATGGTCATATCAATCTGATGGTGGCTGGTCTGGTCGGTGCGTTTATGACCTCGCTCTACACCTTCCGTATGATTTTCATCGTCTTCCACGGAAAAGAACAAATTCACGCTCACGCCGTGAAAGGGGTAACTCACAGCCTGCCGCTGATTGTGCTGCTGATCCTTTCCACCTTCGTTGGCGCACTGATTGTACCGCCGCTGCAGGGCGTGCTTCCGCAAACGACGGAGCTGGCGCACGGCAGCATGTTGACCCTGGAAATTACCTCTGGCGTGGTCGCGGTGGTCGGCATTCTGCTGGCAGCCTGGCTGTGGCTGGGTAAACGTACTCTGGTGACCTCCATCGCCAACAGTGCGCCGGGCCGTCTGCTGGGCACCTGGTGGTACAACGCCTGGGGCTTTGACTGGCTGTACGACAAAGTGTTCGTCAAGCCGTTCCTGGGTATTGCCTGGTTGCTGAAACGCGATCCGCTGAACTCAATGATGAACATCCCGGCTGTCCTTTCCCGCTTTGCAGGTAAAGGTCTGCTGTTAAGCGAGAACGGTTATCTGCGCTGGTATGTGGCATCCATGAGCATCGGTGCGGTCGTGGTGCTGGCACTGTTGATGGTACTGCGTTGAGTTAAGGATTGTGGGATTGCCCCTGGGCATATAAGAACGTAGGTCGGATAAGCCGCATTCGCGGTGCATCCGACACTACCCCCAGTCCGAAGAGAATTTTCTGTCGTGAGAATTCGTTGAAAATCCGGTCCTGACGGGACTTTTACAAGGAATAAAGATCGCCATGTTACTACCCTGGCTAATATTAATTCCCTTTATCGGCGGCTTCCTGTGCTGGCAGACCGAACGCTTTGGCGTCAAGGTGCCGCGCTGGATCGCGCTGATCACCATGGGATTGACGCTGGCGCTGTCGCTGCAACTGTGGTTGCAGGGCGGTTATTCACTGACGCAATCCGCCGGAATTCCGCAGTGGCAGTCTGAATTCGACATGCCGTGGATCCCGCGTTTTGGTATCTCTATCCATCTCGCCATTGACGGGCTATCGCTGCTGATGGTCGTGCTGACCGGTCTGCTCGGTGTGCTGGCGGTACTCTGTTCGTGGAAAGAGATCGAAAAATATCAGGGCTTCTTCCACCTCAACCTGATGTGGATCCTGGGCGGCGTTATCGGCGTGTTCCTTGCCATCGACATGTTCCTGTTCTTCTTCTTCTGGGAAATGATGCTGGTGCCGATGTACTTCCTGATCGCACTGTGGGGGCATAAAGCCTCTGACGGTAAAACGCGTATCACGGCGGCAACCAAGTTCTTCATTTACACCCAGGCGAGTGGTCTGGTGATGTTGATCGCCATCCTGGCGCTGGTTTTTGTTCACTACAATGCGACCGGCGTCTGGACCTTCAACTATGAAGAGCTGTTGAATACGCCAATGTCCAGTGGTGTGGAATATCTGTTGATGCTGGGCTTCTTCATCGCGTTTGCGGTGAAAATGCCGGTGGTTCCGCTGCATGGCTGGCTGCCGGATGCGCACTCACAGGCTCCGACCGCCGGTTCCGTTGACCTCGCGGGGATCTTGCTGAAAACTGCCGCTTACGGTTTGCTGCGTTTCTCCCTGCCGCTATTCCCGAACGCGTCGGCAGAGTTCGCGCCAATCGCTATGTGGCTGGGTGTTATCGGCATCTTCTACGGTGCGTGGATGGCCTTCGCCCAGACCGATATCAAACGTCTGATCGCCTACACCTCGGTTTCCCACATGGGCTTCGTGCTGATTGCTATCTATACCGGCAGCCAGTTGGCCTACCAGGGCGCGGTAATCCAGATGATTGCGCACGGCTTGTCGGCGGCGGGTCTGTTTATTCTCTGCGGTCAGCTTTATGAACGTATCCATACCCGCGACATGCGCATGATGGGCGGTCTGTGGAGCAAGATGAAATGGCTGCCAGCACTGTCGCTGTTCTTTGCGGTGGCAACGCTTGGGATGCCAGGCACCGGTAACTTCGTCGGCGAATTTATGATTCTGTTCGGCAGCTTCCAGGTTGTCCCGGTGATTACCGTTATCTCTACCTTTGGGCTGGTCTTTGCATCTGTTTATTCGCTGGCGATGTTGCATCGCGCTTACTTCGGTAAAGCGAAAAGCCAGATTGCCAGCCAGGAACTGCCAGGGATGTCGCTGCGTGAGCTGTTTATGATCCTGTTGCTGGTGGTGCTGCTGGTACTGCTGGGCTTCTATCCGCAGCCGATTCTGGATACCTCGCACTCCGCGATTGGCAATATCCAGCAGTGGTTTGTTAATTCCGTTACTACTACAAGGCCGTAAATCGCCATGACAATAACTCCACAAAACCTGATCGCACTGCTACCGTTGCTGATCGTCGGCTTGACGGTGGTGGTTGTGATGCTCTCCATTGCGTGGCGACGCAATCATTTCCTCAACGCTACGCTCTCGGTTATTGGGCTTAACGCGGCGCTGGTTTCGCTCTGGTTTGTCGGCCAGGCGGGCGCTATGGACGTTACGCCGCTGATGCGCGTTGATGGTTTCGCCATGCTTTACACCGGGCTGGTATTGTTGGCGAGCCTCGCCACCTGTACTTTCGCCTACCCGTGGCTTGAAGGCTATAACGACAACAAGGACGAGTTCTACCTGTTGGTGTTAATTGCCGCGCTGGGCGGGATCCTGCTGGCGAATGCCAACCATCTGGCGTCTCTGTTCCTCGGTATTGAACTGATCTCTTTGCCGCTGTTTGGCCTGGTCGGTTACGCTTTCCGCCAGAAACGTTCGCTGGAAGCCAGTATCAAATACACTATCCTTTCTGCCGCAGCGTCTTCTTTCCTGCTGTTCGGTATGGCGCTGGTGTATGCGCAGTCTGGCGACCTGTCGTTTGTCGCGCTGGGTAAAAACCTCGGCGACGGTATGCTCAACGAGCCGCTGTTGCTGGCAGGTTTCGGCCTGATGATTGTTGGCCTTGGCTTCAAACTCTCTCTGGTGCCGTTCCACCTGTGGACGCCAGACGTATACCAGGGCGCGCCTGCGCCGGTTTCCACTTTCCTGGCGACGGCGAGCAAAATCGCTATCTTCGGCGTGGTGATGCGTCTGTTCCTTTACGCTCCGGTGGGTGACAGTGAAGCGATTCGCGTGGTGCTGGCGATTATCGCCTTTGCCTCTATCATCTTCGGTAACCTGATGGCGCTGAGCCAGACCAATATCAAACGTCTGCTTGGTTACTCATCTATCTCTCACCTCGGCTATCTGCTGGTGGCGCTGATTGCGCTGCAAACCGGCGAGATGTCGATGGAAGCGGTAGGGGTTTACCTGGCCGGTTATCTGTTCAGCAGCCTCGGCGCGTTCGGCGTGGTCAGCCTGATGTCCAGCCCGTATCGTGGCCCGGATGCTGATTCCCTGTTCTCTTACCGCGGACTGTTCTGGCATCGTCCGATCCTCGCGGCGGTGATGACGGTGATGATGCTGTCTCTGGCCGGTATTCCGATGACGCTGGGCTTTATTGGTAAGTTCTACGTGCTGGCGGTCGGTGTCCAGGCACACTTGTGGTGGCTGGTGGGTGCCGTGGTTGTCGGTTCGGCAATCGGCCTCTACTACTACCTGCGCGTGGCTGTGAGCTTGTATCTTCACGCCCCGGAACAACCGGGTCGCGATGCACCATCAAACTGGCAGTACAGCGCGGGCGGTATCGTGGTGCTGATCTCTGCACTGTTGGTACTGGTGCTGGGTGTATGGCCACAACCGCTGATTAGCATTGTGCGGTTAGCAATGCCGCTGATGTAAGCTGTCAGTTCGTAAGTCAGAAAGCCGCCGACATGTTCGGCGGTTTTTTTTGGTGCCCTGACCCCATCACCCAACAATAACCGTCAGCGCATGATTCCCTTGTCGCAGCATACGTCGATACGCACTAATCAGCTTTTCCATATCAAGCATGATCGAAGCAAAGAGTTGCCCCTCTAACTCTTCTGAAAAAGTCACACCAGGGTAAATCTCCATTTCATTGAGTCGTTTAATGGAAAACTGTTTACGCAGCTCACTTCGATCCAGAGCTTCCAGTCGGTCGATTGTCGCGGCTAACTCCTGATTCCAGGTCAATCCCAGGAAGCCATCTATGCCATCTTCGAGGCTGTGCTCACCAAGCACGGCACGACTCAGCGGATCATTCTTCGCGGGATCAAAAGCAGAGGTGCCTGTCAGGCCAAAATGTAAACAATCCCAGCGTTTATCAATATCCAGTCGGCGTAATCCTGAAAGCGTGTCATGAATATTGTCCATTAAGGGTTTTTCAGTAGACTCAAGCAGTTGGTTAATCTTTTCTGAGTCAATTTCTGCAAAATAGCCAATCATTCCCATTTTATTTTCCTCCGTTGAATTTCATGTTTTGCATCTTAAAACAGACGAGGGAAAATAAAATGTACATGTCGCTTTTTCTGGACTCGCCTCGAGAAATTTTTATTATTTACTGTTGTATAACAAAGTTATAACCCCATCCACTACCTGAGCCATTTTCTGATAATTCAATCTGTCTGCGGTATCACCGGGCAAGTGGTATTGTTTATTACGATAAAAAGCGGTGTCAGTAATCATTACTGCGGGAATATCGTGTTGCCAATAATTCAGGTGGTCAGAGAAATCAATACCGGGAATAAACCCTGGGGCATTCATAGAATAAACAGATAAATCCCGGGATGACAACAATGCCGCTTTTACCTGACGAACGGCGTTGATATCCTGCATTCTGCCGACCACGGCAATAAAGTCTCCCCGATCGGGATAAAGCCAGGACATTGCCGGGTAAGGGTAATCCTGACTACCAGGCGCAGAGTCGTAATAGCCAATCATCTCCAGCGCTATCATTAATCTCACTGGACGCTCAAGCGAAGCTGCATGTACCGCGCTCCCCATTTCATCGCTACGAAAGAAGGGCGGTTCTTCCGACGCATAGGCGACCAGCTGCACGCCAGTTTTCGGTGCTTGCTGCTGTAACAAACGTGCCAGTTCGAGTAATCCTGCCACGCCGCTGGCGTTATCATCCGCGCCCGGCGTATAGGTCAATTGATCGTTTTCATAACTGCTGGCAGAGTCATAGTGCGCACCAATAATAATCAGCGGTCCATCGGCAGGACCATAATCAGCAACAATGTTTTTGTAGGGGCCACCCGCAATGGGGACGTCCTGCGAGGTAACTCTGGCACCGCTACTGACAAAGACCTCTTTTATATACTCTGCGGACCTATTCAGATTATCAATATTGTCGGCACTACGTGGATGCACAGTTTGTGTAAGATAACGAACTGTTTTTTCTAATTGCTCAGGACTTGCGTGTCGGGGCGTTGGCGGTAATGCATTGACCCAAGGTTGGTAAAAAATAATAAAAGTAAGCGATAGTAGTAATGATATAAAATAAAGAGGTGTCATTTTTTTCATATGTAAATTATCAATAAAAGGCGTTATTTTATAATTATTTATAATGAGTTGTGAGTATTTATTTTATTACGGTTGGTAGAGATATACAAAAAGTATTTTTTTACAGTGGGTTCGCTATTTTAAAAAGGAATTCATATGAGAAAAAATATAATTATGTTATTTATTGGCAGATTGAATTGACAGGGGGCAGAAATCTGAGGGTAAGAAAAGTCAGCAACTACAATCCACTACATCAACAGACCAGAAATCGCGTGCCGCGATACGCTGGAAATACCCGTAGATTGAACTGGCGGATGGTGTGACTGACATCGGTCAGTGATGACTTTTTAGCAAACTATGTTCGACCAGTCAGCATATTTACTGACTGGTCGAATTAATTAACAATGATGTTAACTTACTCTTTTTCCTGATGCTCTATTTTTGGGTTGTGAGTGTTTTATTCTAAGTCTTTATAATAATGATTGATATTTGCATCGCCATATTTATCTAAATAACAATTTCTGTTTACCAGTCGATGTTGAAAATCAATTTCGTACTGCTCTTCTGCTGAATATTTTTTAAATCTGTCAGCATAGTTTTTTAATAACGTATAGGGGGCGCTGTCAGAATTGCTTTCCCTTTGTTCAATCACTTCTTTGGCTGCCATGCACACAAATGCACCGCAACTTTGGCTTAAATATTGCTGAAGATCGGCATGTAAAAATATTATCTCGGGTTCAGTTAAATGATCTGTTATATTATCATTATTCGGCATTTCCCCCATGAATTTAGAATTGAAACTATTAATGACACGCTTAAGTGAATTTTCTTTATCATGGCCTAGTGCACGTAATGAGTTGAATATAATGAATTTTATTTGTTGTGTGTTATTTTTTTCATTAACTATTTTTTGTAGCGAAACTAATATCCAGTGTCCGCCAGTATTTATGGGGAATAACTGGACTTCATTCGGCCATGATGGATCGCTCTTAATATTATCATTGAGCGCGATTTCCAGGTAAGTGCTGTTGGAATCGGGGAGGTAGAGACCAGTAGGATAATTGACTTGAGTATTTTTTGCATTAGCGGCGATCTTCTGAAGATAGCAATCTATTTCATCCGTGGTTAATTGACGATTTTTATCCCAGAAGTTTGTACCATCGCTCAGTTCATTATTCTTATCATTTAAAAGTACCTTTGAAAGCGACTGTTTTTCAGATATAAGAGGAATTTCATCACCGATAATTGTCATTAATTTTGACGGGGAGAATAGCTTTTTGAACAGGAGATCATCTGAATTGTCCGGACCAACTGGTTTAAGGGGGGAGTTGGTTGCGGCATGTGCCAAATTATATAATTTTAAACAGGCATTTTTGATAAGTCGGATAATCGATAGGGTTTCATTTGTTGGGGTTCTAACAATATGGTAAAGAATATCTTCAGCTTTTTTTCCAAATTCATCATAACCTAACGCAATATTATGCAGTAACTCAATGCTTTCTTCATCTCCGGATAACGCTGTTTTTTTTAAAGACTGCAGTAATTCCTCGGTCACAGTAAATTTTTCTGCAAATGTCTGACAGAGTTGGGTTTGAGATAATTGACAATAATTGCTGACAACTGTAACCATCATAGGCTCCTTTTAGTTGCAAAGGTTGTGCTGAATGAAGATAAAAAGAGGCAACTTATTGCTCTGAATATAGTGCGTGAGGAGATGAATAAATATCAAAAATCGCTCAATATTCCCGTGTGGGTGGATATATGTAGCGCGGGTTGCGATAACAGGGCAAGTTTCGCCCTGTTTTTAGTAGTAAGCAGAGTTAAACGTTAAACACGGTGAAATCATTCGCCAGTTCAGTCGCCGGGAAAATTGACCGACATTCACGTAACAGGTGCTGACAACCTTTGTCATCATAGCGCGAGCTGACGTGGGTAATGATTAGCTTACCGACTCCAGCCTCACGGGCTAGTGTCGCAGCCTGGCGTGTAGAGCTATGGCCGCGACTATTGGCTTTGGCTTCCATGGTTATATCCAACGTCGCTTCGTGCACCATGACATCGACACCTTTAGCCAGGTCAAGTGCGGCATCGCAGGGGCCGGTATCGCCGAAAATAGCGAGCGCTTTACCTGGCACTGGAGCGGCTAAGTAATCTGCGCCGTTAATCTGCCTTCCATCTTCCAGCATGATTGTTTTGCCCGCTTTTAATTCCTGAAACAGTGGGCCAGGCGGTACGCCAGCAGCTTTTAATGCCTGGGCATTTAATGCACCCGGTTTATCATGTTCTTCAATACGATAGCCATAGCATTCCAGTGGGTGTTCCAGCGGATAAGCGGTCACTTTGCGCAGGCCATCATCGAGAATTTCGCCAGCGCCAATTTCGACAATTTCCAACGGATAATCGGTCCATGAGCCGCTAATCCGCAGCGCGGTCTCCACAAATTCACGGATACCTTGCGGACCATAAATCGTTAAGGGTTGGACAATACCAGACATAGAACGACTGCACAGCAAGCCGGGTAAACCAAAGAGATGATCGCCATGAAGGTGACTGATAAAAATCTTGTCCAGTTTTCCAGGATTAAAGGCGGTATGCAGTAGCTGATGCTGGGTGCCTTCACCGCAGTCAAACAACCAAAGACCGCTCTGGGTCGGATGTTGCAGGTTAAGCAATATTGCCGTGACATTGCGCGTACGGGTTGGCACACCGGCTGAAGTACCTAAAAAAATTAATTCCATGAGTTCATCACGTTTCAAAAAATATTCCGGCTAGTATAAGGCATACATCTAAAAGGAGAGCATTATGATTGAATGGCAAGATCTGCATCACTCTGAATTATCGGTTTCCCAGCTTTATGCCTTATTACAACTGCGTTGCGCGGTGTTTGTTGTTGAGCAGAATTGCCCTTATCAGGATATCGATGGTGATGATTTGACGGGGGATAATCGCCATATTCTCGGTTGGAAAAATGATGAACTGGTGGCGTATGCGAGGATTCTGAAAAGTGATGATGATCTTGAGCCGGTCGTTATTGGTCGGGTGATTGTTAGTGAAGCGTTGCGTGGCGAAAAAGTGGGGCAGCAGCTGATGAATAAAACACTCGAAACATGTACGCGTCACTGGCCTGATAAACCTGTTTACCTCGGGGCGCAGGCGCATCTGCAAAACTTCTACCAGAGTTTTGGCTTTATCCCTGTGACGGAGGTCTATGAAGAAGATGGTATCCCACACATTGGGATGGCACGCGAGGTAATTCAGGCGTAATCAATAACCCTTGTCTATAGTTAGTGACAGGTTTTACGCAAATGGAGAACGAGAATGTCTAATCAGTTTGGTGATACACGTATCGATGATGACCTGACGCTGCTTAGTGAAACACTGGAAGAGGTGCTCCGCTCCTCTGGCGATCCCGCCGATCAGAAATATGTTGAGCTGAAAGCGCGTGCAGAAAAAGCGCTGGATGATGTGAAAAAACGGGTTAGCCAGGCTTCAGACAGTTATTACTATCGGGCGAAGCAGGCTGTTTATCGTGCTGATGACTACGTCCACGAAAAACCCTGGCAAGGAATTGGTGTGGGCGCGGCCGTCGGGCTGGTACTAGGACTGTTGCTGGCACGCCGTTAAAACCTCCCTACACCGGGGTACTGCATTTTTTTTGTAGTACCCCGTATAATGTGAGGCTTTTAACAGGGAGAGGTCCGCGTGCAATCACTTACTACGGCGCTGGAAAATCTACTGCGCCATTTGTCGCAAGAGATTCCGGCGACACCCGGCATTCGGGTTATTGATATTCCTTTCCCTCTCAATGACGCTTTTGATGCCTTGAGCTGGCTGGCCAGTCAGCAAACGTACCCGCAATTCTACTGGCAACAACGTAATGGTGATGAAGAGGCTGCCGTCCTGGGCGCGATTACCCGTTTTACGTCGTTGGACCAGGCACAACGTTTTCTTCGCCAGCACCCGGAACACGCCGACTTACGCATCTGGGGGCTGAATGCGTTTGACCCGTCGCAGGGTAATTTACTTTTACCACGCCTTGAATGGCGACGCTATGGTGGTAAAGCCACGCTGCGACTGACGCTATTCAGCGAAAGCTCCCTTCAGCATGATGCGATTAAGGCAGAAGAATTTATCGCCACACTGGTGAGTATTAAACCCTTGCCTGGGTTACATTTAACCACCACCCGAGAACAACACTGGCCGGACAAAACGGGCTGGACGCAATTAATCGAACTGGCAACGAAAACCATCGCCGAAGGTGAGCTCGACAAAGTGGTGCTTGCTCGGGCAACTGACCTGCATTTCGCAAGTCCGGTCAATGCGGCAGCGATGATGGCTGCCAGTCGTCGGCTTAATCTGAACTGCTATCATTTTTACATGGCCTTTGATGGCGAAAATGCTTTTCTTGGCTCTTCACCGGAACGGTTATGGCGGCGGCGTGACAAAGCGCTGCGTACTGAAGCGCTGGCGGGAACGGTAGCAAATCATCCTGATGATAAGCAGGCGCAGCGGTTGGGTGAGTGGCTGATGGCGGATGATAAAAACCAGCGCGAGAATATGTTGGTGGTGGAGGATATCTGCCAACGATTGCAGGCCGATACCCAGACGCTGGATGTTTTACCGCCGCAGGTACTGCGTCTGCGTAAAGTGCAGCATCTTCGCCGCTGTATCTGGACTGCACTCAACAAAGCGGATGATGTGATCTGTTTACATCAGTTGCAGCCAACGGCAGCAGTTGCTGGCTTACCGCGCGATCTGGCGCGACAGTTTATCGCCCGTCACGAATCGTTCACCCGAGAATGGTACGCCGGTTCTGCGGGCTATCTCTCTTTACAACAAAGCGAATTCTGCGTTTCCCTGCGCTCAGCAAAAATCAGTGGCAATGTCGTGCGATTATATGCTGGCGCGGGCATTGTCCGTGGTTCCGACCCCGAGCAAGAGTGGCAGGAAATCGACAACAAAGCGGCAGGGCTGCGTACTTTATTACAAATGGAATAGTAATGAGTCGCATCATTACCGATTCATATCAATAATCTATTTTTGTAGCTCCTTATACTTAGCCGCAATATTGATACCGGACAAACTCATGTCAGTAAGCGCATTTAACCGACGCTGGGCGGCGGTCATTCTGGAAGCATTAACGCGTCACGGCGTCAGACACATCTGTATCGCCCCTGGCTCGCGTTCTACACCGTTAACGTTAGCGGCGGCGGAGAATTCCGCATTCATTCACCACACCCATTTCGATGAGCGTGGACTGGGGCATCTGGCGCTGGGGCTGGCGAAAGTCAGCAAGCAGCCGGTGGCGGTGATTGTGACCTCCGGCACGGCGGTAGCAAATCTCTATCCTGCACTGATTGAAGCCGGGTTAACCGGAGAAAAACTGATCCTGTTAACCGCCGATCGCCCGCCGGAGCTAATTGACTGCGGCGCGAATCAGGCAATTCGTCAGCCGGGAATGTTCGCCTCTCACCCCACGCACAGTATTTCACTGCCGCGCCCGACCCAGGATATCCCCGCACGTTGGCTGGTTTCTACCATCGACCACGCTCTCGGTACGCTTCATGCTGGTGGAGTCCATATCAACTGCCCGTTTGCTGAACCGCTGTATGGCGAAATAGACGACACCGGGCTTAGCTGGCAACAGCGTCTGGGCGACTGGTGGCAGGACGACAAACCGTGGCTGCGTGAAGCGCCTCGTCTGGAAAGTGAAAAACAGCGCGACTGGTTCTTCTGGCGACAAAAGCGCGGCGTGGTGGTTGCCGGGCGCATGAGTGCGGAAGAGGGCAAAAAAGTCGCACTGTGGGCGCAAACTCTTGGCTGGCCGCTGATTGGCGATGTGCTGTCGCAAACCGGACAGCCGTTGCCGTGTGCCGATCTCTGGTTAGGCAATGCCAAAGCGACCAGCGAACTGCAACAGGCGCAAGTTGTGGTGCAACTGGGAAGCAGCCTGACGGGCAAACGGCTCCTGCAATGGCAGGCAAGCTGTGAACCCGAAGAGTACTGGATTGTTGATGACATTGAAGGGCGACTTGATCCGGCACACCATCGCGGACGTCGCTTAATTGCCAATATTGCCGACTGGCTGGAGCAACATCCGGCAGAAAAACGCCAGCCCTGGTGCGTTGAAATCCCGCGCCTGGCGGAACAGGCAATGCAGGCGGTTATTGCCCGTCGCGATGCGTTTGGCGAAGCGCAACTGGCGCATCGCATCAGCGACTATCTGCCTGAACAGGGGCAATTGTTTGTCGGTAACAGCCTGGTGGTACGTCTGATTGATGCGCTTTCGCAACTTCCGGCAGGTTACCCGGTATACAGCAACCGTGGTGCCAGCGGTATCGACGGGCTGCTCTCGACCGCCGCAGGCGTTCAGCGGGCCAGTGGCAAACCGACGCTGGCGATTGTGGGCGATCTCTCAGCACTTTACGATCTCAACGCGCTGGCGTTATTACGTCAGGTTTCCGCGCCGCTGGTATTAATTGTGGTGAACAACAACGGCGGGCAAATTTTCTCGCTGTTGCCAACGCCGAAAAACGAGCGCGAGCGTTTCTATCTGATGCCGCAAAACGTCCATTTTGAGCACGCCGCCGCGATGTTCGAGCTGAAATATCATCGTCCGCAAAACTGGCAGGAACTTGAAACGGCACTTGCCGACGCCTGGCGCACGCCGACCACCACGGTAATTGAAATGGTGGTTAACGACACCGATGGTGCGCAAACCCTCCAGCAACTGCTGGCGCAGGTAAGCCATTTATGATCCTGCACGCGCAGGCAAAACACGGCAAACCAGGTTTACCCTGGCTGGTGTTTTTGCACGGTTTTTCCGGCGATTGCCACGAATGGCAAGAAGTGGGCGAGGCGTTTGCCGACTACTCGCGGTTGTATGTTGATCTCCCAGGTCACGGTGGTTCAGCGACGATCAGCGTCGATGGATTTGATGATGTCACCGACTTACTGTGTAAAACGCTGGTTAGTTACAACATCCTTAACTTCTGGCTGGTGGGGTACTCGCTTGGCGGACGGGTGGCGATGATGGCGGCTTGCCAGGAGCTGGCGGGGCTTTGTGGAGTTGTTGTCGAAGGCGGGCATCCTGGGTTGCAAAATGCTGAACAACGCGCGGAACGTCAGCGTTCCGATCGCCAATGGGCGCAGCGTTTTCGTACAGAACCGTTAACGGCGGTATTTGCCGATTGGTATCAACAGCCTGTTTTTACCTCGCTCAATGACGATCAACGCCGGGAGCTGGTGGCGCTGCGCAGCAACAATAATGGCACAACCCTTGCCGCCATGCTGGAGGCGACTTCTCTCGCCGTTCAGCCTGATTTACGTGCTAACCTTAGCGCCCGCACATTTGCGTTTTATTATTTATGTGGTGAACGTGACAGCAAATTCCGCGCCCTGGCGGCGGAACTGGCTGCCGAATGCCATGTCATTCCTCGCGCCGGACATAACGCGCATCGGGAAAATCCCGCTGGCGTAATCGCAAGTCTGGCGCAGATCTTGCGTTTCTGACTAAAGGACACAATATGATTTATCCTGATGAAGCAATGCTTTACGCACCGGTTGAATGGCACGACTGCTCCGAAGGTTTCGAGGACATTCGTTATGAAAAATCTGCCGACGGTATCGCAAAAATCACCATTAATCGTCCGCAGGTGCGCAATGCCTTCCGTCCTCTGACGGTAAAAGAGATGATCCAGGCGCTGGCAGATGCGCGTTATGACGACAACATCGGCGTGATCATTCTGACTGGTGCAGGCGATAAAGCGTTCTGCTCCGGTGGTGACCAGAAAGTGCGTGGTGATTACGGCGGCTATAAAGATGATTCCGGCGTACATCACCTGAACGTGCTGGACTTCCAGCGTCAGATCCGTACCTGTCCGAAACCGGTTGTCGCGATGGTGGCTGGCTACTCCATCGGCGGCGGTCACGTTCTGCACATGATGTGCGACCTGACTATCGCGGCTGATAATGCCATCTTCGGCCAGACTGGCCCGAAAGTCGGTTCCTTCGACGGCGGCTGGGGCGCTTCCTACATGGCTCGCATCGTCGGACAGAAAAAAGCGCGTGAAATCTGGTTCCTGTGCCGTCAGTACGACGCAAAACAGGCGCTGGATATGGGCCTTGTGAACACCGTGGTACCGCTGGCGGATCTGGAAAAAGAAACCGTCCGCTGGTGCCGCGAAATGCTGCAAAACAGCCCGATGGCGCTGCGCTGCCTGAAAGCTGCACTGAACGCCGACTGTGACGGTCAGGCAGGTCTGCAGGAGCTGGCGGGCAACGCCACCATGCTGTTCTACATGACGGAAGAAGGTCAGGAAGGTCGCAACGCCTTCAACCAGAAACGTCAGCCTGACTTCAGCAAATTCAAACGGAATCCGTAATGCGTAGCGCGCAGGTATACCGCTGGCAGATCCCCATGGACGCGGGGGTGGTTCTGCGCGACAGGCGGTTAAAAACCCGCGACGGGCTGTACGTTTGCCTGCGTGAGGGCGAGCGCGAAGGGTGGGGGGAGATCTCCCCACTGCCGGGCTTCAGCCAGGAAACCTGGGAAGAGGCGCAAAGCGTGCTGCTTGCCTGGGTAAATAACTGGCTGGCAGGCGATTGCGAGCTACCGCAGATGCCTTCCGTCGCCTTTGGCGTAAGCTGTGCATTGGCGGAGCTGGCAGACACGCTCCCGCAGGCAGCCAATTATCGTGCTGCGCCGCTGTGTAATGGCGATCCTGACGATCTGATCCTCAAACTTGCCGATATGCCTGGCGAGAAAGTGGCGAAGGTCAAAGTGGGATTGTACGAAGCGGTGCGCGACGGCATGGTGGTGAATCTGTTGCTGGAGGCAATTCCGGATCTGCATTTGCGTCTTGACGCGAATCGCGCCTGGACACCGCTGAAAGGCCAGCAGTTTGCCAAATACGTTAACCCGGATTATCGCCACCGCATCGCGTTTCTCGAAGAACCGTGCAAAACCCGCGATGATTCCCGTGCGTTTGCCCGTGAAACCGGCATTGCCATTGCCTGGGATGAAAGCCTGCGCGAGCCGGATTTTACCTTTGTGGCTGAAGAGGGCGTGCGCGCGGTAGTTATCAAACCCACGCTCACGGGCAGCCTGGAGAAAGTACGCGAGCAGGTAGAGGCGGCGCACGCGTTGGGGCTGACGGCGGTGATCAGTTCATCTATTGAGTCGAGCTTAGGCTTAACGCAACTGGCGCGGATTGCCGCCTGGTTAACGCCAGAGACTATTCCAGGGCTGGACACGCTGGATCTGATGCAGGCGCAGCAGGTACGTCGCTGGCCGGGTAGCACGCTGCCTGTCGTGGAAGTTGATGCGCTGGAGCGGTTGTTATGATCTTCTCTGACTGGCCGTGGCGTCACTGGCGGCAAGTGCGGGGAGAAGCCATCGCCTTACGTCTTAATGACGAGCAACTCAACTGGCGCGAGCTTTGTGCTCGCGTCGATGAATTAGCCTCCGGCTTTGCGGCGCAGGGCGTTGTTGAGGGCAGCGGTGTGATGTTGCGGGCGTGGAATACGCCACAAACGCTGCTCGCCTGGCTGGCGTTACTGCAATGCGGGGCGCGGGTGCTGCCCGTGAACCCTCAGCTGCCGCAACCGTTGCTTGAAGAATTGCTGCCCAATCTGACGCTGCAATTTGCGCTGGTGCCGGAAGGGGAAAACACGTTTCCGGCGTTAACGTCGCTGCACATTCAGCTGGTTGAAGGCGCACATGCCGCTGCGTGGCAGCCGACGCGTCTGTGCTCAATGACGTTGACCTCCGGCTCTACCGGTTTGCCGAAAGCCGCTGTTCATACTTATCAGGCCCATCTTGCCAGTGCGCAAGGTGTGTTATCGCTGATACCGTTTGGCGAGCACGATGACTGGTTGCTCTCTTTACCGCTGTTTCACGTCTCCGGCCAGGGAATTATGTGGCGCTGGTTATACGCTGGCGCGCGGATGACGGTACGTGATAAACAGCCATTGGAGCAAATGCTGGCAGGCTGTACTCACGCTTCACTGGTGCCAACACAACTCTGGCGTTTGCTGGTTAACCGCAGTTCCGTTTCCCTGAAAGCGGTGTTACTTGGCGGTGCGGCTATCCCGGTCGAGTTGACGGAACAGGCGCGCGAGCAGGGGATTCGTTGCTTTTGCGGCTATGGTCTGACCGAGTTTGCCTCCACGGTGTGTGCGAAAGAAGCCGACGGTCTGGCAGACGTCGGTTCGCCGCTGCCGTGTCGGGAAGTGAAAATCGTAAACGACGAAGTGTGGCTGCGGGCTGCCAGCATGGCAGAAGGTTACTGGCGTAACGGGCAACTGGTTCCACTGGTTAATGACGAAGGCTGGTACGCCACGCGCGATCGCGGTGAGATGCATAATGGCAAGCTGACCATTGTCGGACGTTTAGACAATCTGTTCTTCAGTGGTGGCGAAGGCATTCAGCCAGAAGAAGTCGAGCGCGTTATTGCTGCACATCCTGCGGTTTTGCAGGTGTTTATCGTTCCCGTTGCTGACAAGGAGTTTGGTCATCGACCGGTAGCGGTGGTGGAGTATGACCAGCAAACCGTTGATCTTGGCGAATGGGTGAAAGATAAGCTGGCCCGTTTTCAACAACCGGTGCGTTGGCTGACGCTTCCACCTGAACTGAAAAACGGTGGTATTAAAATTTCACGTCAGGCGCTAAAAGAGTGGGTGCAACGCCAGCAATAATTAACCATCCGTTTCACTTCTCATTTCTGCCATTCCATTGCCGTTGATAAAGAGTTTATCTGTTAATCTGTAAATTGATGTGAAAACTCTTAGCAAACAGGATAATGCAATGGAATGGCTGGTCAAAAAATCGTGCTGCGATAAACAAGATAACAGACATGTACTTATGCTCTGCGATGCTGGCGGCACGATAAAAATGATCGCCGAAGTGAAGAGTGACTTCGCCGTGAAAGTGGGGGATTTACTCTCGCCTTTGCAGAATGCGCTTTATTGTATTAATCGTGAAAAGCTGCATACGGTGAAAGTCCTCTCGGCAAGCAGTTATAGCCCCGATGAGTGGGAACGGCAGTGTAAAGTGGCAGGGAAAACTCAGTAACGTTGTTTTGTCGTGGGCAGGAAAATCAGCATCAACCCGCTCATAATACAGGCTACTCCCAGTAGTGCTTTCAGCGAAAAAGTCCCTTCCCAGCCGGGAAGTACCATTGAAGCAATCCATACCAGCACATAACTCATACTGAGCAAGGCATAGGCTTTGCTTAGTGCAAGTTTATGTAGTGTTTTATACCAACAAAAAACGGAAAGCAGATAACCCAGCAGCCCGAGTAATAGTATCCGGGCATCCAGGCCAAAAGCTAACAGCGCCGCGATAAAATCCCATAAGTGCGTCATCGGCGGCAGATGACTCGCCGCAAAACCCAGGCTTAATTGCGCAGCTGAGGCAATAATGACGCTGAATAATCCCCACATCAGGCCCATTACACCGTACTCCCGAGGATCACAATGCCGCCAATAATGAACGCCACCCCACACCAGTGACGCAGTGATACCGGCTCGTGCCACAGTTTTACTGCAGCCAGCGTCACCCAGACAAAATTCAGACTTAACATCGGGTAGGCAATGCCTACCGGTACGTTCTGCAAGACCAGCAGCCAGAGCACCATGGCAAGGCCAAGACAAGCCAGCGCCAGTCCCAGCCACTGCACGATATGTTTGCGCCGTATGTTTATCGCCACAAAGCAGGTTGCTTGTTTCTGACACAACTGCCCGGCAACGCTAAGCAAGCTGGCAAAGACTAATGTTAGCCAGATCATTTGGGCCGATACTGAATCAGCACCAGACGCTCCTGACGATCGATGGCATCTGCGGGCGGAATGGCGAGACTGTTGATATCTTCATCGCGGTCAACCGAAAGCACGAGTGTAATAATCCCCTCCTGACGATGTTGATTAAGCCAGTTTGCAAACTCATCACCGCTGACAAATTTCCCTTTCGCATCCGGATAATTAAGGCCGTATTTCAACTCACCTGTCTGACGATACATGATGATGTCATCGCGTTGCAGGTTCCATGCCAGACCTGCGGCAACGCCCACGCTGTCAGTAAGAATATAGCGGCTTGGCTGCAGTGATTCTTGTGTCATCTCGACAAAAAATTGCGGATGTTTTCCTTCCATGACTCTGTCAGGAATTGAAAATCCTACCAGCAACGCCAGCCCCAGCGGGCAAAGCGCGGCAAAATACCAGGTCTTTTCGACGTTTGTTAAGGTGTACCAGCCGAAAAATGCCCATAGCGAAAAAATCGACCATGCACAGAAGACTTTATAGCTCTCGAAGGTTTGCCACACCGGCGTGCTCATAGGTCCCCAGGGGGAGACCACAAACGTAGCAATAATGCCAGTGACGCCAAAAGCGATGTTAATCCAGCCATTAATCCGCAACGCCAGAGGATTATTTTTTGCTGCCAGCAAAGCGTAATGCGCCATCAGCATTGCCAGAGGTGCAAAGCAGGAAAGAATATAGGTGGGCAATTTGCCTTTAGCGACGGAGAAAAACAGCAGCGGCATTATCGTCCAGCTCAACAAATAGACGGTTGCGGAATGCTTGCGGTTTTTCCAGCCTGCGTACAGTGCTCCGGGGAGTAATCCCAGCCACGGCAGGCTACCGGCAATGATGACCGGCAAGTAGTACCAGAACGGAGCTCTATGCTGAGCATCATCCATTGCAAAGCGTTGAATATGCTCAACCCAGAAAAAATAGTGCCAGAAGTCAGGCTCCCGCTGCGCTATCGCCAGTCCCCAGGGAAGAACCGTCAGTACGCAACTGATAACCGCCAGCCAGCCGTAAATAAAGAGATCTTTCCAGCGTTTTTGCGTCGCCACCCATGGCAGCACGCTTAATACCGGCACGGCAAGGGCGAGAAAACCTTTGGTCATCACTCCCATGCCGCAAGTGATTCCCAGCAGTAAAAATCCCGCGCTTTTGCCTTTCCACGTCTGTGCCTGCATTGCCAGCCAGAAGCTGCACATTCCCGCCACCAGCCAGAATGCAATAAACGGATCGAGCACGGCATAAGTGCCAATGGCATAGACAATAAACAATGAGAGATAAATCACTGCGGCGAGTAGAGCCAGACGTTTATCGCGCCATAAGCGCAGAGTAAACCAGGCCACCAGCGCGGCAGTTAACAGGGTCGCAAAGATAACGCCTGCCCGCACACCAAAGTTATTTGCGCCAAATAGCCATTGCCCAATGCTGTTAATCCAGTATCCGGCAATGGGTTTTTCGAAATAACGTAGCCCTAACAGATGGGGCACAATCCAGTCGCCGGATGCCAGCATTTCCCGACTGATTTCCGCATAACGCGTTTCATCGGGTTGCCAGAGCAGACGCGTGCTGATCGGTAACAGGTAATAGCAGGCAATAAACGCGAAGAGGCCGATAAGGTAACGTACCGATTTCATCAGCGACTACCCGCAATTTGTTGGCAACCCAGCCAGCCTTCACGTCCGGCAATATTTCCGCGAACAACTTGCCCGAGCGGCAACGTCCCTGATAACAGTTCGCTTAAAGGGCAAAATGTCACGCCTTCCTGGGCTGCCCGTTTCAGGAGATCCACAAAATTATGCTGATAAGCGCAGCCTTCAACTTCTGCATGAATGGTATAAACCGGCGTGCCTTTATCTCGCAGGATGCGGTTGAGTAACCAACCGTTAAAATCTTCTGCTTTCACATCCCGACCAATCACTTCATCCCAGGTGGGTAAGGTCACCGGAATTTGCGCAGTGCCAGGGTTTCCTGATTCGAGCAGTGGACGGAACGGCATGGCCCCACGACAATCGCTGTTGTAGCGCAAATGGAACGCTTCTTTTGCTTCGATCACCTGCTGGTCGGCACGCCAGCCCGCAGCGGCAGAACAGGTTACCGGTTGACCGATAATCTCTTCCAGAGTGCGAAGGCCGCGTGCAATATCGTCGACCAATGTTTGCCGATCCCAGTTACCGCTATGGGCTTGCCAGGCATGGTGATCCCAGGCGTGCAGGCCGACTTCGTGGTGTTTAGCCGCTTCACGAATGATATCGGCATTGGCATGACCAATCTCTTTACCTGGCCAGGCCGTACCTGCCAATAAAATATCCCAGCCATAAAGCGATGCCGCGTTTGAGCGCAGCATCTTCCACAAAAACCTTGGCTTCACCAGTCGCCAGAGATGGCGGCCCATATTGTCCGGGCCGACGCTGAAAAAAATGCTGGCCTGAATATTATGCTTACTCAAGATTTCCAGCAGACGCGGCACGCCTTCACGGGTGCCACGAAAGGTATCGACATCAATGCGTAAGCCTACTTTGGTCATGATGGTTTATCCGTAAGATCAACGGTGCGCAGGAAGAAATCCAGCGTTTCGTCGATGGTTTCCTGCATATCAATTTGGGGTTCCCAGTCCAGGCAGCGGCGGGCATTGCGGATGCTCGGTTTACGATGCTCTACGTCCTGATATCCTTTGCCGTAGTAGCTGCTACTTTCGACAACGCGAAAGCCCGCAAACGGTGGGAAGTGATGGCGCAGCGGATGTTTTTCGAAGCTCGCCAGCAGCATCTCGCCCAGTTCCTCAATGCTCGCTTCGTTATCAGGATTGCCAATGTTGATAATTTCTCCGTCGCAGCGATTTCCCGCATTTTCGATAATGCGGTATAACGCCTCGATACCATCGCGAATATCAGTAAAGCAGCGTTTTTGTTTTCCGCCATCAATTAGCTTAATTGGTGAACCTTCTACCAGATTGAGAATGAGTTGCGTAATAGCGCGGGAGCTGCCGATTCGTGCCGCATTAAGGTTATCCAGTCGTGGTCCCATCCAGTTAAACGGGCGGAAGAGGGTAAACTGTAAACCCTCTTTTTCGCCATAGGCCCAGATAACCCGATCAAGTAATTGTTTAGACACCGAATAAATCCAGCGTGGTTTATTCACCGGGCCGACGATTAAATTAGAATGATCCTCATCGAAGTATTTATCGCTACACATCCCATAAACTTCTGAAGTCGACGGGAAGATGATTCGCTTACGGTACTTCACGCAGTAGCGGATAATGCGCAGATTCTCTTCAAAATCGAGTTCAAATACGCGCAACGGGTTGCGGGTATATTCAATCGGCGTGGCTATCGCCACCAGCGGCAAGACGACATCACATTTTTTGACGTGATACTCAATCCATTCGGAATGAATACTGATATCGCCTTCGACAAAGTGAAAATGCGGATGATTCAGAAAACGGCTTATCGCATCGCTGCCAATATCCAGACCGTAAACTTCATAATGATCTTCGCGCAGCAGGCGTTCTGTCAGATGGTTGCCAATAAAGCCATTCACCCCGAGGATGAGTACCCGGGTACGGCGTCGGGCGGTGCAGGCAGGCTGGCTATTCAAGCGTGAACCTTGCACCAGGCCCAGCGTCTGCGCTAATTGCGAGCCCTGCATAGTAATGCCGTCGCCCGCCTGTCCGGTGACGATTTCCAGCGCGCCATCGCCACAGGCAATCAGCAGTGGCGCAACAGAAATCACGCTCCCCGGTTGTGCTGCGGGCGCATGAGAATGCACGCGTGACGACCAGACGGTAAATTTCTGATTACCAACATAGCTGAAGGCACCCGGCCACGGATCGGCAACGGCACGCACCATGTTGTGCAGCACGGATGCCGGTTTATGCCATTCGAGGAAACTGTCTTCCGGTGTTCTGCGACCAAAACAGGTGGCTTCGTTTTCGCGCTGGGCGATTTCCAGAATATTACCGTGTTTAATGGCGGGTAATGTCTGCTCCAGTAGCTGGCGCGCGGCATGGCACAATTTATGATGCAGCGTAATGGCGATATCGTCTGGCGCAATGGCAATGCGCAGTTGCGCCACAATGGCCCCGGCATCGGCACGTTTCACCATTCGGTGCAATGTAACGCCAGTTTCCGTTTCACCGTTCACCAGCACCCAGTTCAGCGGCGCACGACCACGATATTTTGGTAACAGCGAACCGTGCAGATTAAATGCACCTGCGGGAGCGAGCTGCAAAATCTCGTCGCAAATAAGATGGCGATAATAAAAAGAGAAAATCACCTCTGGTGAGAGTTGGGCAATACGTTCCACCCACAGCGGATGATTAACGTTATCCGGCGCATAAACCGGAATGCCTCTTTCCGCCGCCAGACGAGCCACCGAACCATAAAAGGCTTTTTCACCGGGATTATCGGTATGGGTAAAAATGGCGCTAATTTCGTAACCGGCAGACAGCAGGGCTTCAATACCGAGGCATCCCATATCGTGGTAGGCAAAAACGACGGTTTTCATTATTCATTTTCCTTGCTGGATGGACGGATAACTTGCTGAACAAAATAGCGGGGGCGGGCGCGGACATCGGTGTAGATCCTGCCGATATATTCACCGAGCAATCCCATGCCGATAAACTGAGCGCCAATAAAAGTAAACAGCACGGCAAATAGCATAAAGACGCCTTCTGCCGCCCATTGTGGTCCGAAGGTCAGGCGTAAAATCACCAGCAGCACCGCAATGCTAAAACCTCCAATCGCAATAATGCTGCCAAGCAGACTCAGCATACGTAGCGGCGTAGTGGTAAGGCAGGTCACCAGGTCGTACATCAAATTAATCAGGCGCATAAAGCTGTATTTGGATTCACCAAACTCACGCTCGGCATGGTGCACTGGAATTTCAATGGCACGGCGGGCGAAGATATTCGCCAGAATCGGGATAAAGGTACTGCGTTCATGGCAGTGCAACATCGCATCGACAATATGACGGCGATAGGCGCGCAGCATACAACCGTAGTCACCCATCGCTTTGCCGGTGGTGCGCTGAATAAGCCGGTTAATCATCTTCGATGCCGTTTTACGAAACCAGCTGTCCTGGCGGTTCTGGCGTACAGTCCCTACCACGTCGTAACCTTCATCGGCTTTTGCCACCAGACGGGGGATCTCCTCTGGCGGATTCTGGAGATCGGCATCGAGGGTAATAATTAAGTCGCCGGTAACATGACTGAATCCCGCCATAATCGCTGAATGTTGCCCGTAATTGCGGTTAAGCAAAATAGACACAATATGGCTGTTCTCCGCTTGTGAGGCTTCGACCAGCATATGCGCGGAATTATCGCTACTGCCGTCATCAATCAGCAGGATCTCATACTCTTTCCCCAGTGATTCACAGGCTGTGGTGGTGCGCCTGATTAATTCCGGTAAGCTTTCCTGCTCGTTATAAACGGGAATAACCACCGAGACTTTCTTAACAGGGTGGATTTCAAACATGGCTTATTGTCCTGCGAGTTGCTGAAGGGCTGTGATGACGCGGTCGGCATCGGCGGTGGTCATATCCGGGAACAGCGGCAACGAACAGATGCGTTCGCTATTCCATTCGGTATTCGGTAACGACAGCGTGGGAAAACGCTCGCGATAATATTTTTGTGTGTGAGCGGCGCGGAAATGTAACCCGGTACCAATGCCTCTTTCTTTTAACGCTTCCATCAACGCATCGCGACTGATACCACAACGTTGTTCATCGACACGAATAATAAACAGATGCCAGGCGTGAACGTGCGGCCAGGCGGGAAGGCTTAATGGCTGAAAGGGGAGAGCTGCCAGTGCTTGCTGATATTGCTGGGCAATTTCGCGCCGACGGGTGTTGAGGTGCTCTAATTTGGCTAACTGTGTCAGGGCAATCGCGGCGTTAATATCGGTCAGATTGTACTTATAGCCCGGTGTTAAGACTTCAGCTTGCGGTGCACGGCCCCAGGTTTGTCTGTCATAGGCATCGACACCCAGACCGTGAAATTTCAGCATCCGTAGCTGGCGGGCAAGGTTTTCATTATCAGTTACAATCAGGCCACCTTCCGCACAGGTAATATTTTTAATGGCGTGAAACGAAAAAATAGCGGTACCTTTTGCGCCAATATGTCGGCCTTTGTAATACGTACCGACGGCATGGGCAGCATCTTCGATAACTGCGATGCCGTAACGTTCGCCAATGGCGCGAATGGCGTCAATATCTGCTGGCGCACCGGCATAATGCACCGGAATGATGGCTTTAGTGCGTGGCGTAATGGCTGACTCGATCGCTTCAGGTGTAACCATCAGCGTATCGCGGTCGACATCCACCATTACCGGCGTTGCACCCAACAAGGAGATCATATTGAGGGTTGAAACCCAGGTCAGGGAAGGCGTAATCACTTCATCGCCCTTGCCAATTTCCAACGCCATTAGCGTGATATGCATTCCGGCGGTGGCTGAACTGACCGCGATGGCATGCTGATTTCCCGTCAACTGGCAAAAGGCTTGTTCAAGCGCCTGATTCTTCGGACCGGTTGTGATCCAACCGGATTCGAGAACCTCTTTAACTGCAGCGAGTTCCTCCACGCCCATTGCTGGTCGCGAAAAAGGCAAAAATTCTGACATTGCTTTTCCTTCCGCCATTGAATACCTGTCCACTTATATTTGCTATAAAGAGTGTTGTGTATATTTTGCCATTTGGAGCGAAATTCTAAGGATAGAATATTAACTTAACCTTAAGAAATTAATACTAGACGTAAATATTGAAATTTTTATATTTTTTCTTATTTAGGCTTTGCATTTGGCAAAATTTTGAGGCATTTTGCCGGCATCGCAGGATTTTTAATATTACACCAACTGCTAATTATCGCCAGAAATGTCGCTCAATTTCACGGTAATTGTCTGGTTGCGCTTGTCTATAGGTGGAGTTTACGTGTTAGCTTTTTGCCGCTCTTCGTTGAAGTCAAAAAAATATTTCATCATTTTACTGGCGCTCGCTGCAATTGCCGGACTGGGTACTCATGCCGCCTGGAGTAGCAATGGTTTGCCACGTATCGACAATAAAACGCTGGCCAGACTGGCACAGCAGCATCCGGTTGTCGTTTTGTTTCGCCATGCTGAACGTTGCGATCGTTCAACCAATCAATGCTTGTCAGATAAAACAGGTATTACGGTCAAAGGTACCCAGGATGCCCGTGAACTGGGCAACGCTTTTAGTGCTGATATCCCTGATTTCGATCTTTATTCCAGTAATACCGTCCGGACCATTCAGTCGGCGACCTGGTTTTCAGCGGGTAAAAAGCTGACGGTAGATAAACGACTTCTTCAGTGCGGTAATGAGATTTATAGTGCAATTAAGGACTTACAAAGCAAAGCGCCTGATAAAAATATCGTTATTTTCACCCATAATCATTGCCTGACATATATTGCTAAAGATAAGCGTGATGCGACATTTAAACCTGATTATCTGGATGGTTTAGTCATGCATGTGGAAAAAGGCAAAGTTTATCTGGATGGGGAATTCGTTAACCACTAAATTTTCAATCTGACAGCCAGTAATGGCTGTCATCATTATTACAGAAGACCTTTCAAACGTAACGTTTTTCGGGTGGCGACATTCAAATCATAGTGCGCCAGATCTTCAGGTTTTACCCACGCGTAGTCTTGAAACTCTTCGTTTATTTTCACTTCTCGGTTGGCAGAAACGCAGTCAAAAATCAGGTAAATCATATAAATCTCTTCCTTGCGACCATCTGCATACGTCTTGGTGCGAATATCATCGCTGAAGGTCCACGGCGTGATTTCTGTCAAAAGCAGCTGTTCTCCCAGTTCTTCGCGAATTTCGCGGCGTAGTGCCTCTTCAATTCGTTCGCCAGGCTCCACGCCGCCACCCGAAAGCGCCCATTGACCGGGGAAAACGCCGCGATCGTCGGCCATTTTACACAGCAAATAAGCACCATCATTTTGAATCAAAGGGCATACAATAGTCCGTTGTCGCACAGGGGTATTCCTTATAAATTAAAAGAAACCATGAGAATACGGTAACTCAGAAATATGTGAAAGTGACAGTAATCTCTTTTGCGATGATAACTGCACTTATTATTATTTTTGTGTGTATCGATAAGGTGTGTTTATTTTTTCGGCGTTTAATTATTTAAGAAGTATTTAGTTACAATAAGTGACTAGATCCCTTTTTTCGCTCATTGAATCCTCTGTGCCAGGCAGTACAATCCCGCAGCTTTGGGAATTTTGATTTATTGCTTGTGGGAGAGGGGAAAATGAAAAAAATTGCGCTAGCAGGTCTGGCCGGAATGCTGTTGGTTTCTGCATCGGTCAATGCAATGAGCATCAGCGGTCAGGCGGGTAAAGAATACACCAATATTGGTGTCGGTTTTGGGACTGAATCGACGGGCCTGGCGTTAAGCGGTAACTGGACACATAACGACGACGACGGTGACGTCGCGGGCGTGGGGCTGGGGTTGAATCTGCCTCTCGGGCCGTTAATGGCGACCGTTGGCGGAAAAGGCGTTTACACCAATCCGAATTACGGCGATGAAGGTTATGCCGCAGCGGTAGGAGGTGGTTTGCAGTGGAAAATTGGCAACAGCTTCCGTTTGTTTGGCGAGTATTACTACTCTCCGGATTCGCTCTCCAGCGGTATTCAAAGTTATGAGGAAGCGAATGCTGGCGCGCGTTACACCATTATGCGTCCAGTCAGCATTGAGGCGGGTTATCGCTACCTGAACCTTTCTGGTAAAGACGGTAACCGCGACAACGCAGTGGCTGACGGCCCGTATGTTGGGGTTAACGCCAGTTTCTGATCCCTTCCGGCGCGGCATTCTGCCGCGCCATTCAGTTTCTTACTACGCCTTATCTCCCTTTGCGTTATAGTGATTCGATAACAAAAGCAGGAGATAACCATGTTAAAAGTGGAAATGTTATCCACCGGGGATGAAGTGTTACACGGGCAAATCGTTGACACTAACGCTGCCTGGCTGGCCGATTTTTTCTTTCATCAGGGGTTGCCTTTAACTCGCCGCAATACGGTGGGGGATAACCTTGATGACTTAGTCACCATTCTTCGCGAACGTAGTCAGCACGCTGATGTGCTGATCGTTAACGGCGGGCTGGGGCCGACCAGTGATGATTTAAGCGCACTCGCCGCTGCGACAGCAAAAGGTGAAGGCCTGATGTTGCATGAAGCCTGGCTCAAAGAGATGGAACGCTATTTCCACGAACGTGGACGAGTAATGGCACCGAGCAACCGTAAACAAGCGGAGCTACCTGCCAGTGCTGAATTTATCAATAACCCGGTAGGCACCGCCTGTGGTTTTGCCGTGCAGCTTAATCGTTGCCTGATGTTCTTTACCCCCGGCGTACCGTCAGAATTTAAGGTGATGGTCGAGCACGAAATCCTGCCGCGCCTGCGCGAGCGTTTTTCTTTACCGCTGCCGCCGGTTTGCCTGCGTTTGACTACCTTTGGTCGTTCGGAAAGCGATCTGGCACAAAGCCTGGACACTCTACAATTGCCGCCGGGCGTAACAATGGGCTATCGCTCCTCAATGCCTATCATCGAACTGAAACTCACCGGACCGGCAAGCGAGCAACAGGCGATGGAAAAACTGTGGCTGGACGTTAAACGTGTTGCCGGACAGAGCGTGATTTTCGAAGGCACCGAAGGACTGCCCGCGCAGATCAGTCGCGAATTGCAAAACCGCCAGTTCAGCCTGACGTTGAGCGAGCAATTCACCAGCGGTTTATTGGCTTTGCAACTTTCTCGCGCAGGTGCTCCATTGCTGGCGTGTGAAGTGGTTCCTTCACAGGAAGAAACCCTGGCGCAAACTGCGCACTGGATTACAGAACGGCGGGCCAACCATTTTGCCGGGCTGGCACTGGCTGTTTCTGGTTTCGAGAACGAACATCTCAACTTTGCGCTAGCCACGCCAGACGGCACTTTCGCTCTGCGTGTGCGTTTCAGCACTACGCGCTACAGCCTGGCTATCCGTCAGGAAGTGTGCGCAATGATGGCACTGAATATGCTGCGCCGTTGGTTAAACGGCCAGGACATCGCCAGTGAGCATGGCTGGATTGAGGTTGTTGAGTCCATGACTTTATCTGTCTGATTCCGCCACTCCGTGCCGGTTTACTGCACCGGCACATTCCCCCTCCGGCAAAATTTGTCCAACCTGTTGTACTCAATAAGAAAAAATCCGTGCGCTGATTCACAAATTTGTGCGTAATTTCTCCAGTCCGCTGGACGAGGAGTGGGATTTGATGCGCTTCACAATTTTACTCCCCCTGAGCAACGAGACTGATTCCAGTATCTAAGACTGGAGTCCAGTATGTTGGAATCAAGCAAAGTTCCCGCCCTGACACGGGCTATTGATATTCTCAATTTGATTGCCCGCATTGGCCCCTGTAGTGCTGCGACGATCATTGACACATTGGGGATCCCTAAAAGCACGGCCTATTTGCTGCTTAATGAACTCAGGCGTCAGCGTTTTCTTAGCCTTGATCACCAGGAAAATTTTTGTTTGTGGACCAAGCTGGTGGAGCTTTCCGGTCATGCGTTAAGCAAGATGGATCTCCGGGAACTGGCTCGACCGCGTTTGACGCAACTGATGGATACCACCGGGCTGTTATGTCACCTGGGGATTATTGATAACGGCAGCGCTTATTACATTTTGAAAGTGGAGTCATCAGCCACTATCAGCGTGCGTTCCCATGAAGGAAAAAGCCTTTCGCTTTATCGCTCCGGAATAGGTAAATGCCTGCTTGCCTGGCAACCTGCAGCTGTACAGCAAAGTATTATCGAAGGGCTGGTCTGGGAGCAGGCGACACCCACAACGATTACTCATCCACAGCAACTTCACGAAGAACTGGCGCGTATTCGCCGTCAGGGCTGGAGTTATGACAACGGCGAAGATTATGCCGATGTCCGTTGTGTCGCTGCGCCGGTGTTTAACGCCAATAACGAGCTTACCGCTGCGATTTCGGTGGTCGGTACCCGCTTACAAATCAATGAAGAATACCGTGATTATCTGGCGGGCAAGGCCATTGCCTGCGCCAGGGATATTTCACGTCTGTTGGGATGGAAAAGTCCCTTTGACTTACAGGCCTCATAACAATGGAGAACAGCATGACCCTACCAAAAATCAAACAGGTTCGCGCCTGGTTTACTGGCGGTGCGACAGCAGAAAAAGGCGCTGGCGGCGGTGATTATCACGACCAGGGGGCGAATCACTGGATTGACGATCATATTGCCACCCCGATGAGTAAATACCGCGATTACGAGCAGTCACGCCAGTCATTTGGCATTAACGTTCTTGGCACGTTGATTGTTGAAGTCGAAGCAGAAAACGGCCAGACCGGATTCGCCGTTTCGACAGCCGGTGAAATGGGCTGTTTTATTGTCGAAAAACACCTTAACCGTTTCATTGAGGGTAAATGTGTCAGTGATATCAAACTGATCCACGATCAAATGCTCAATGCCACCCTGTATTACTCCGGCTCTGGTGGCCTGGTGATGAACACGATTTCCTGTGTCGATCTGGCTCTGTGGGATCTGTTCGGCAAAGTGGTCGGGCTTCCGGTTTATAAACTTTTAGGCGGCGCAGTTCGTGATGAGATTCAGTTCTACGCCACAGGTGCGCGTCCGGATCTGGCAAAAGAGATGGGCTTTATCGGTGGCAAAATGCCGACGCACTGGGGGCCACATGATGGCGATGCGGGGATCCGCAAAGATGCCGCTATGGTCGCGGATATGCGTGAAAAATGCGGTGAGGATTTCTGGTTAATGCTCGACTGCTGGATGAGTCAGGACGTGAACTATGCCACCAAACTGGCCCACGCTTGCGCGCCCTATAACCTGAAATGGATCGAAGAGTGCCTGCCGCCACAGCAGTATGAAGGTTATCGCGAACTGAAACGCAACGCGCCAGTCGGAATGATGGTCACCAGCGGTGAGCATCACGGCACACTGCAATCTTTCCGTACGCTTTCAGAAACCGGTATCGACATTATGCAGCCGGATGTTGGCTGGTGCGGTGGCTTAACCACGCTGGTGGAAATTGCCGCAATCGCCAAATCCAGAGGGCAACTGGTGGTGCCGCACGGTTCGTCTGTTTACTCTCACCATGCGGTGATCACCTTCACCAATACGCCATTCAGCGAATTCCTGATGACCAGCCCGGATTGTTCAACGATGCGTCCGCAATTTGATCCGATTCTGCTTAATGAGCCAGTGCCGGTGAATGGTCGTATTCATAAATCAGTGCTTGATAAACCCGGTTTCGGCGTCGAACTCAATCGTGACTGCAATTTGAAACGCCCCTACAGCCACTAATCACTCCGGGTGTTGCTGTGACAACGGTAACGCCCACATATTCTAAGGAGCTTTTTATGAGCACCGCTTTGCTTGACGCTGTGGTGAAGAAAAACCGCGCGCGTTTAATTCCGTTTATGTTGGCGCTTTATGTGCTGGCGTTTCTCGACCGTTCGAATATTGGTTTTGCCAAACAGACCTACCAGATTGATACCGGGCTGAGTAATGAAGCTTATGCGCTGGGAGCAGGCATTTTCTTTGTGGTATACGCGTTTCTGGGGGTTCCGGCGAATCTTTTGATGCGCAAACTGGGGGCCAGAACCTGGATTGGTACGACAACACTGCTGTGGGGATTTCTTTCGGCAGCCATGGCATGGGCCGATACTGAAGCGAAATTTCTGATCGTTCGCACTCTGCTTGGTGCTGCGGAGGCCGGGTTTTTCCCTGGTATGATTTATCTCACCTCGCAATGGTTTCCGCAGCGTAATCGCGCCAGCATTATGGGGCTGTTCTATATGGGCGCACCGTTGGCGTTAACACTGGGATCACCGCTTTCCGGCGCGCTGCTGGAGATGCATGGATTTATGGGGCATCCCGGCTGGTTCTGGATGTTTGTGATTGAAGGATTGCTGGCAGTCGGCGCTGGGGTATTCACATTCTTTTGGCTTGATGACACGCCGGAGCAGGCACGTTTTCTGAGTAAAGAAGAAAAAACGTTGCTTATCAACCAACTGGCAAGTGAAGAACAACAGAAAGTGACTTCTCGACTGAGCGATGCGCTGCGTAATGGGCGAGTCTGGCAACTGGCGATTATCTACCTGACCATTCAGGTGGCGGTTTACGGATTAATTTTCTTCCTGCCGACGCAGGTTGCTGCATTGTTGGGGACAAAAGTGGGCTTTACGGCGTCGGTGGTCACCGCCATTCCGTGGGTCGCGGCCTTGTTTGGGACCTGGCTTATTCCGCGCTATTCCGATAAAACCGGCGAACGGCGTAATGTCGCGGCGCTGACATTACTGGCGGCAGGCATTGGTATTGCTCTCTCCGGGCTGCTTTCTCCAGTACTGGCGATCGTAGCGCTGTGTGTTGCTGCCATCGGGTTTATTGCCGTGCAGCCGGTGTTCTGGACGATGCCGACACAACTGCTTTCCGGTACGGCGCTGGCGGCGGGGATTGGTTTTGTAAACCTGTTTGGTGCAGTGGGCGGGTTTATTGCCCCGATCCTGCGCGTGAAAGCAGAAACGTTGTTTGCCAGCGATGCGGCGGGATTACTGACGCTGGCAGCGGTGGCGGTCATCGGTTCGCTGATTATTTTCACTCTGCGTGTAAATCGCACTGTTGCGCAGACCGACGTGGCACATCATTAATAGGTTAAGGAACACCATGAACGCATTATTAACCAATCCCTTTAAAGAACGTTTACGCAAGGGCGAAGTGCAAATTGGTCTGTGGTTAAGCTCGACTACTTCTTATATGGCAGAAATTGCCGCCACCTCCGGTTATGACTGGTTGCTGATTGACGGGGAGCACGCGCCAAACACCATTCAGGATCTTTATCACCAGCTACAGGCGGTAGCGCCCTATGCCAGCCAACCCGTGATCCGTCCGGTGGAAGGCAGTAAGTCGCTGATTAAACAAGTCCTGGATATTGGCGCGCAAACTCTACTGATCCCGATGGTCGATACTGCCGATCAGGCACGTCAGGTGGTGTCTGCCACGCGCTATCCTCCCTACGGTGAGCGTGGTGTCGGGGCCAGTGTGGCACGGGCTGCGCGCTGGGGACGCATTGAGAATTACATGGCGCAAGTCAACGATTCGCTTTGTCTGTTGGTGCAGGTGGAAAGTAAAACAGCACTGGATAACCTGGACGAAATCCTCGACGTCGAAGGGATTGACGGCGTGTTTATTGGACCTGCGGATCTTTCTGCCTCGTTGGGCTACCCGGATAACGCCGGGCACCCGGAAGTGCAGCGAATTATTGAAACCAGTATTCGGCGGATCCGTGCTGCGGGTAAAGCGGCTGGTTTTCTGGCTGTGGCTCCTGATATGGCGCAGCAATGCCTGGCGTGGGGAGCGAACTTTGTCGCTGTTGGCGTTGACACGATGCTCTACAGCGATGCCCTGGATCAACGACTGGCGATGTTTAAATCAGGCAAAAATGGGCCACGCATAAAAGGTAGTTATTGATATCAAAGGCCCATGGGGATCGGCTGTGGGCCTGTGTTAATTAGTGGTTATTCGCTGCCAGATCGGCTTCGCTTAGCTGGGTGGCAGCGAGCACCAGGTCACGATCAATGCCCTGTTCCAGCATGCGCAAGGCAATTTTAATGGCTTGTTCATGCATACCTTCCTGCCAGCCAATTTGGTGTCCTTCCTGCCGTAGCCGTTCAGCAATAGTCATTAATCTCTCCTTTTAATAACAGTTCGGAATATCAGCATCAGTGAGTTGGGTTGTCGCCAGCACAATCTCACGTTCAAAGCCCTGTTCCAGCATGCGCAAGGCAATTTTAATGGCTTGTTCATGCATACCTTCTACTTTGCCTTTCTGCAAACCCTCCAACTTCCCCTCCTGCCAACCTTCAATCTTACCCTCCTGCCAGCCAATTTGATGTCCTTCCTGCCGCAGCCGTTCAGCAATAGTCATTAATCTCTCCTTTTGTAGTGGTGAACGTTCGGCAATCTCCTCAATAAAACGGGTGAAACGGGAGGTATCGCCGCATTGCAGCAGATAATTAAACAGCGTTTGTAGCTGGCTGTCATTAGTGAAGCCTCTAACCAAAAGCGTGGTGATCCTGTCGACCATACCGATTAAATCGCGGTCGCGAATATGCTTTTGAATCAGTTCCAGCAGAGCTATACGCCGATGTTGCATGATCTCATCGTCAGGTACGATGGTGATATCCACCAACGGAAAAGCTTCGGTGTACAACTGCCGGGCAAGTTGCGGATCGTCAAACTCATCCAGCCAGTTGAGTGAGTACGGGTAAGGCGAGGTTTCGCCATGATAAAACAGCAACGGCACCACCAGCGGGACTCTGTCATAGCCTTTGTCCAGGTGACGCTGCATGGCGGCAGTGGCATAGCGCATTAGCCGAAAAGCCATATTCTTTTCTGCAGAGCTTTGATGTTCAATCACGCAGTAGATATAACCGTCACCGTCGCTGGTTTCCACGGACCACAAAACATCCGAGTAGTAAGCGCGTAAACTTTTTTCAATAAAACTGGTGGGTTCCAGGCGTAAGGTTTGCAGGTTGCAAAGCTTGCGCAGCGGCTCTGGTAGATGTATTTCCAGAAAATCCCGTGCGGTTTCGGGTGTGAACATAAAGGTTTTAAACACCGCATCATGCGGGGAGGAGGTTGTTGATTCGGTCATGGTTGTCCGTCACCTGATATTTATGATGACGCGACATTACGGTTATCCCAGGCCTTTGACATCTGCCAGTTTCAGCCTTTGCGAGACGTTTTCAGAGGAATTTTCACTGCGTTGCAACGCATACATTGAGCGTGGAATCGCGCCCGTAAAAATGCCCGATAAGCAATCCGCTTACCGGGCATCAAAAGGTTGGTTAAGCCAGCGCCTGGGCCAGTAGCGTAATCGGATGTTCGCAGCGAAGACTTGTGGACATCTCAATCTGCCATTTGCAGGTTTCGCAGTCAGTGACCACCAGATCCGCGCCGCTCTCTTCTATCTGGCGGAACAGTGGTGCGCCGATGGCTTGTGAGGTGGGGTAGTTCTCTTTTTTGAAACCGTAAGTACCCGCAATACCGCAGCACTGGGAATCCAGCACCGTTAACTCAAGCCCCGGGATTTTACGCAACAGCTCCAGGGTGTAGAGCGTCCAGCCCATTTTTTCCATATGGCAAGGAGTATGATAAACCACTTTCAGCGGCAGCGGTCTCAGCGGTAACGTTTTGCCTTCGTCCAGCTTGCGCCACAGCCAGCGGGTCGCCAGTTCGATATGATCGCGCAAGCCTTTGTTGTCGACATTCAGCACTTCCGGGTATTCGTCGCGCAGGGCAAATGTACAGGTTGAGGAGGTGGCAATCACCGGAATGCCTTTTACTCCCACAGCTTCGCGGATCGACTCTACATTCGTAATTGCCTGTTTGCGTGCTTTATCGGTAAAGCCGTTGGCGATTAGCGGTACGCCGCAGCATTTTTCTTTGCTGAGTAGTTGTACACCGGTACCCATTGCGTTGAGCACTTTAATTAAATCTTTACCTAACTGCGGATGGTTGTAGTTAACGAAGCAGCCGTGAAAGAAAGCGACCTGGTCTTTATACTGCGCCTGCTGAGCCGCCACGCTGCGATACCAGCGACGGAACGTGCCGAAGGAGTATTTCGGTAGCGTGCGGCGATGATCGATTTTTAACGCCGCATCAAGCAGCTGACGCACCGGTTTCAGCGAGGTAGCGGTGTTGACGATTGGTGCGAACGGCGTGGAAACGCTACCCATCAGGTCGGTATGACTCAACACAAAATTACGCAGCGACGGGCGCGTGGTGTCATATTTCGCCCGCGCGCGCTGGATAATATCGCCAATCTTCACATCGGACGGGCAGGCGACTTCGCAACGTTTGCAGTTGATGCAATATTTCAGCGCTTCGTCATACAGTGCGCCATCTTTCAGACGCAGACGCTCGCCATCCGGCCCGGCTTGTTTTGGCCCTGGATAGCCGGGATTCACCCGGCTCACCGGGCAGGCGGTGGTGCAGACGGTGCACTTAATGCAGTTTTCGAAGCTGGTGTCGTTCATAGTTGGCCTCCTGCGCGTTGGGCAATCTGTTGAGCGGCATGTAAAGCACTGACGGCACAAACACCGCCGCCGCATCCCTGGGCGATGGGATCAAATCCGCCCAGCACCGAACCGATGGCAAACAGGTTCTCAATGGTTTGCCCTGCCTGCGACGGGCGTAGCGTCTCATCAGTGGTTACACCGAACTGCTGCCACGGTTGCGGCGCAAAAAAATCGCCCTTATACCATTCACCCCGTGTGGCGGTTTGTAGCACATCAAGGCCGAGAATCGGCTCGCGAATGCCGTTACGTTCCGCTACCAGTCCGCCGCTAAAGAAACTGCCGCTCGCAAGCACCGCAAATTGTGGGCGCAGCGGGATATCGGCGTGATTGCGGGTCCAGATTTCATTCACTACGCCATTTTTACAGGTCACTTTTTTCACTTCATCGCCTGGCATCCACACGCCACCCTGGCGCACAAACTGGCGCTGTAACTGGTTTTGCAGACGAATGCCCAGCACGGAAGGCGGCAGCGTTGGCAAAAGCATCAATGAACAAGGTAGTTTTTCATTCAACCAATGCCACAGTTTGTCATCGGCCAGGCCGAAGCAGGCGGGCATCAGGATCATTTCGCAGGTATTGGCGACAGGAATAAGCGCATCAAGTAACAGCGGCCAGTTTTCTTCATTATCAAGGAAACGGGCGATATTCACCGCGCGGAACTCGGTGGCGTTATTGCGCAGGACATCCAGTTCCGGCAGCTCTATTTCTGCGGTTTCAACGGCAAGGCCGAGTTCACGCAACGAAGCTGCCGCAAGGTGAGCCTGAAAATCCATCAGGCCGCTAATTCCCACTACACATATTTTCTTCGCGGGCAGTGGCCAGACGGGGACTTCTGGCGAACTTAGCCAGGTAGAGCGCAGAGTGCCGAGCGGCGTAATCCGCTGGTGAGCCAGTTCTACGCTGCCCTGCAATTGCGCACCGCTTTCAGCGATTAATGCCTGCGCTTGGCAAGCGAGATCGAGTACGCGTTGTGGCCCGAGAAGAGAGTAAGGATGGGCAGGGGCCTGCTGACATAACGATTCCAGCCCGTGGTGAATGTCTGCCACTGGCTGACCATCTGGCAGATGGCTCAGCAAATCCAGCGAACCGGATGAGAAATGCAGCGCGCTTTGACCACGCGTGACAATGGCACAGCGCAGGCCGTGTTTTTGCAGTTGCAGGCCACAGAGTAAGCCGGCGAGGCCGCCGCCCATAATGACAGTATCAAAGCGCATCTTTCTGCTCCTTCTCCAGACCACACAGTCCCTGATAAACCCAGCGGGTAAATTCGCTTTCGCGCAGTGCATCTCCCCAGGCGATGGGTTGCACGCCTTTCCAGCGTTCGTTAAGGAAGGTGGAAAGTTGCTCGATAGATTGCGCGGACGTCGTGACGTTAAACCGTTGCAGCAGTCCGGCAGCGCGGCAGGCGCAGAGTTCGCCCTGGCAGGTGCCCATCCCCACACGGGTACGACGGCGTAAATCCAGCAGGCTATTAACGTTTAAATTTTCTACCGCGTACTGCACTTCACCCGCAGTTACCGCTTCGCACTCACATACCAGGCTACGGTGCAGACGGCCTTCGCTCAGCCAGGCAGGCGTGCGATCGCCATGACGATAAACCGCAGAACCGCGCAGCGGGGCAGGCAGGGAGATGACTTTACGCAAGGTAACTTCAGCGGGTTCTTGTGAACCAGGCAGTGCCAGATCGGCAGTCGTACAGGGGCGCGTATTGCCCAGCTTGCGACATACCGCGTCGGTAGCCCATTCCGCCATCAGCCGATAGGTCATCAGTTTGCCACCGGTGATGGTGATAAATCCGTCCAGACCATCGCGTTCAGCATGGTCGAGCAGCACGATGCCACGGCTGACGTTACGTCCGCTCGGGTCGTCATCGCTGGCAACCAGTGGACGCACGCCAGAGTAGGCCCGCAAAATGCGCGTTTTCGCCATCACGGGGGCCAGTTTTTCCCCTTCACGCAGCAGAATATCCACTTCTTCTGCCGTCACTCGATTATCGTCAATCTCGTTGTAATCAATACGTAAAGAGGTGGTGCCAATCAGCGAAATGGTATCGCCAGGCACCAGAATATCGGCGTCGGAAGGTTTGCGGCAGCGGTTGATCACATGCTGATTAATGCGGTGATCCATGATCAGCAGCGATCCTTTCGCCGGGAACATGCGAATGCGGAGATCGGCATATTCGGCAATGTGTTGCCCCCAGATCCCGGCGGCATTAACCACGACAGGCGCATGAAGGGCCTGAGTTTCGCCGGTGAGATGGTTACGTACACGAACGCCGCACACCGTCGCACCTTCACGAATCAGCCCCGTGACTTCATGAGCGGTAAGGATAACGGCACCGTGTTCTTTGGCATCCAGCATGTTTGCTGCGGTCAGACGAAATGGATCAACGGTGCCATCCGGAACTTTCACCGCGCCAATCAGTGCCGGGTTAACGGCAGGTTCGATAATGCGCGCTTGCTGCGGGTCTATAGCTTCTGCGCTGATCCCTGCTTCTTCGCAGGCGCGGATAAAAGTGGCCTGGAAGGAGAGGTCATCTTCCGGCAGGGTGATAAACAGGCCGTTGGTCGGTTCAACGCAGTGACGTGCAATGCGTTTCAGGATCTGGTTTTCACTAATACATTCGCGGGCCGATTCCGCATCGGTTACCGCATAGCGCGCACCGCTGTGCAGCAGGCCGTGGTTACGCCCGGTGGCACCGGTTGCGATGTCGTGGCGCTCAACCAAAATCACGCGCAGCCCGCGCAGGGCACAGTCGCGGGCAATTCCGGCTCCCGTTGCGCCGCCGCCAATGATAATCACGTCACTTGATTGCGAGTCGCGAGTTTTCATTGTTATCCCTCTGAAGTTCGTTTTTTACCATTTAGCCATAGTAAAAACATGAATTGTTTGATTTCGCGCATATTCGCTCATAATTCGAAAGTGAAACGTGATTACATGCGTCATTCTGAACATTTCAACCATCGTATTTAATAATGTGTGCGGTAATTCACATTTAATTTATGAATGTTTTCTTAACATCGCGGCAACTCAAGAAACGGCAGGTTCTCCCACTGAATCAGGCTGTTAATCATAAATAAGACCACGGGCCACGGAGGCTATCAATGTTGAGTATTTTTAAACCAGCGCCACACAAAGCGCGCTTACCTGCCGCGGAGATCGATCCGACTTATCGTCGATTGCGCTGGCAAATTTTCCTGGGGATATTCTTTGGTTATGCTGCTTACTATTTGGTTCGTAAGAACTTTGCACTCGCTATGCCTTATCTGGTCGAGCAGGGCTTCTCACGCGGTGATTTAGGTTTTGCCCTTTCGGGGATCTCGATTGCTTATGGATTTTCGAAATTCATCATGGGCTCGGTGTCGGATCGCTCGAATCCGCGCGTTTTCCTGCCCGCAGGTTTGATTCTGGCGGCGGCGGTGATGCTTTTTATGGGCTTTGTGCCGTGGGCGACGTCGAGCATTGCGGTGATGTTTGTGCTGCTGTTCCTCTGCGGTTGGTTCCAGGGGATGGGATGGCCGCCGTGCGGTCGTACTATGGTGCACTGGTGGTCGCAGAAAGAACGTGGCGGCATTGTGTCAGTGTGGAACTGTGCGCACAACGTCGGTGGTGGTATTCCGCCGCTGCTGTTCCTGCTGGGGATGGCCTGGTTCAATGACTGGCACGCGGCGCTCTATATGCCCGCTTTCTGCGCCATTCTGGTGGCACTGTTCGCCTTTGCGATGATGCGCGATACCCCGCAATCCTGTGGCCTGCCGCCGATCGAAGAGTACAAAAATGATTATCCGGACGACTATAACGAAAAAGCGGAACAGGAGCTGACGGCGAAGCAAATCTTCATGCAGTACGTGCTGCCGAACAAACTGCTGTGGTATATCGCCATCGCCAACGTGTTCGTTTATCTGCTGCGTTACGGCATCCTCGACTGGTCACCGACTTATCTGAAAGAGGTGAAACACTTCGCGCTGGATAAATCCTCCTGGGCCTACTTCTTCTATGAGTATGCGGGCATTCCGGGCACCCTGCTGTGCGGCTGGATGTCGGACAAAGTCTTCCGCGGTAACCGTGGGGCCACCGGCGTCTTCTTTATGACACTGGTGACCATCGCGACTATCGTTTACTGGATGAACCCGGCGGGCAATCCGAACGTCGATATGATCTGTATGATTGTTATCGGCTTCCTGATTTACGGTCCTGTGATGTTGATCGGTCTGCATGCGCTGGAACTGGCACCGAAAAAAGCGGCAGGTACGGCAGCGGGCTTTACCGGGCTGTTTGGTTACCTGGGCGGTTCGGTGGCGGCGAGCGCGATTGTTGGCTACACCGTGGACTTCTTCGGCTGGGATGGCGGCTTTATGGTAATGATTGGCGGCAGCATTCTGGCGGTTATCTTGTTGATTGTTGTGATGATTGGCGAAAAACGTCGCCATCAGGAATTACTGCAAAAACGCAACGGAGGCTAATGGCATGAAATTGACGCTGAAAAACCTTAGCATGGCGATCATGATGAGCACTATGGTCATGGGAAGCGGTGCAATGGCGGCGGATAACAACGAAAAAATAGTCATCGCCCATCGCGGTGCCAGTGGATATTTGCCGGAGCATACGCTGCCAGCAAAAGCGATGGCGTATGCGCAGGGAGCGGATTATCTGGAACAGGATTTGGTGATGACGAAGGACGACCATCTGGTTGTCCTGCATGACCATTATCTCGATCGTGTTACTGATGTTGCCGATCGTTTCCCGGATCGGGCGCGCAAAGACGGTCGTTACTACGCGATAGATTTCACGCTCGATGAAATTAAGTCACTGAAATTTACCGAAGGTTTCGATATTGAAAACGGTAAGAAAGTACAGACTTATCCGGGCCGTTTCCCGATGGGTAAATCTGACTTCCGGGTACACACTTTCGAAGAAGAGATTGAATTTGTTCAGGGGTTAAATCACTCTACCGGGAAAAATATCGGTATCTATCCAGAAATTAAAGCGCCGTGGTTCCATCATCAGGAAGGGAAGGATATTGCGGCAAAAACGCTGGAAGTGCTGAAGAAATATGGTTACACCGGTAAGGACGACAAAGTTTATTTGCAATGTTTTGATGCCGATGAACTGAAGCGTATTAAGAATAAGCTGGAACCTAAAATGGGCATGGACCTCAATCTGGTACAGCTGATTGCCTATACCGACTGGAACGAAACTCAGCAGAAACAGCCGGACGGAAGCTGGGTTAATTACAACTACGACTGGATGTTTAAGCCGGGGGCCATGAAACAGGTGGCGGAATATGCTGATGGTATTGGTCCGGATTATCATATGTTGATTGAGGAGACATCGCAGCCAGGTAATATCAAACTCACTGGCATGGTGCAAGATGCTCAGCAGAATAAACTGGTAGTGCATCCTTACACCGTGCGGTCAGATAAGCTGCCTGAATACACTACTGATGTGAATCAGTTATATGATGCTCTGTATAACAAAGCGGGTGTAAATGGGCTGTTTACTGATTTCCCTGATAAGGCAGTAAAATTCCTTAATAAAGAGTAATGCTACTGCAGGATGGCGTTCATGCGCCATCCTCTGCTAAAACGAAATAATGCTACTACCGGTTATTCTATTCATTAACCGGTGCATCCTGTTAAAAAAGATGCCAACATATTTGCGTAAAACTCATTCGTTAAGAAAGCTAACACTGGGCATTGTTATTCCTTAAACAGTATGAATTGGGTTCAATAATAAATTTTATTGCAGTTTATACTGTAAAGTATTATTCGCATTTCGGAAAAGTAAAGAAAATATTAATGTATCTTATTAATTTATCATATTGTTCTTGAGTGAATGCTGTTTGCACACCTTCAGGACAATATTCACCAGTAATAACGAGTTGTCCATTGCTGTGTTGTACCATTAAACCTTTTTTTTCCTTTGGATCTTCAAACTTAGAATTATCAAACGTGAAGATGTTATTTTCCTGTTTTGAGTAAGCAAAGAAATCTCGTGTATAGCTGAAACTATCATTTATTAATGGTGCTAACTTTTTGTCGGCGATATCGATAAGCTCACCACTTAATTTATTGATGTATTTCATTTGGTTCAATTTTTTCTGCGCTTGTACAATTTGCTTGTAGGTATTTTTAATTTCCTTAGAAGAATTCTTAAATATATCATAGCGTTCCTCGGAGGATGCGTATTTGTACCCTGCTGTATTTTTCTCAGAATGTAGTAGCAGGTCTGTATATTTTTTTTGATCGCTGTAAAGTTGACTTTTAATACTTTCCTCACTGCTGATCTTATGATGTTTATCAGAGCTGTTTATTTTTGAAATGTCTTTTTCTGTCAGTGACTGGACCGTGTTGTGGATATTTTCTTTTGTAACATGTTCATTGATGATGTTAATTGCAGTTTCATATTCATTTAAGTTTATTGTTCTTTGTGAAATAGACCCTTCTTTGCTTTCGATACTCAAAATACCTTCGTTGTTTTCACCTCGGGTAAAGGTAAGGGTATAGGGTTCATAATCCGCTGCAAATTCATTTTTATACGTTATGACATGTTCGACAAAATGTCTTATTGGTACGAAACCATAACTGTGAACGTCAATTTTTTGGGTCTTGATTCTATCAATTGCATCTGAGGCTTTCGTGAAAAAAGTCAATAAATTAGCTATGCTGTCTGCTGAGGTTGATAACCCGTATCTACTTTGAGATATTTTTAGAAACTCATCGCAAAAAATCTCAAGTTTCGCGGTTTGTTGTGATTCTTTGTAAACTTCTGCTGGTTGCAATTTATTATTTTGTAAAATATTACCGCGAGATAAGTGAATAGATGTATTTGGCATAAATGATTCCTTGTAGTGTGAGTTAACAAGATACAATTTAATCTTTGCAGAATATATTCACTATCAAATTTAGCTCATTTTATTACGAAGACCTTTACGCATGTTAGAAAGTATCATTATTGTTAATAAATACGGTAATAAGTAACAAACAGATATTGATAACTTCCCTGACAAGTTATTAGGTATCCCACTTGAAGATTGAGAATGGCTCCAGAGTAAACTGTGTACTGTTCGCCGGAGTGTCATTACTCTCAACAATCGGTTTTGACAGTGAGTCGGGCGCTTCATACCGGTTTCTACCTGGAGTCATTGTCACTTCTCCCAACTGGATAAATATATATCGCCAATTCACAAAGTGGGCCAAAATCAGGTGAAAACGAATTATTACGCCAGGTAAAGGCTATAGTACAACTAAGTGTGGCGAATCAGGCAGTCTTGCATTTGTCATCAATCTCATGTCTTACATCAAATTTTTCCACTCACCACTAGTTGTTCCGTACACGTTTGTAGTAAAAACAGTGGACTGCCTTCTACCGGCTTTTCTTTAGCCAGCAACGAAATCTGTCGATAGAAGGTTGGTTCGAGAGGAACGGAACACAATTCACCTGCAATGGTTTTCAGCGTTAACTCTGGTAATAAGGCGATGCCTAATCCCTGTCGAATAAAATTCATCGCTGTATCCGCCTGATTAAATTCACATTTTATCTGCTGGGTGCACTATTAGTGGTAGTGGCTGGTGGAGTCTATGCGCTGCAAATGAAGGGTAAAAGCGGTGTCGCGCTAGTAGTGGCAAAAGAAATTCATTAATACGACACGTTTCATTAAGATTTTTCGCAGGTAACCACCTATAGTCATTGTCGTTAATAAAAAATGACAGGCGATAGGGTATGGCAGTTTCAGCAAAGCACGACGAATTTAATCACTGGTGGGCAACAGAGGGCGACTGGGTTGAAGAGCCTAACTATCGCCGTAATGGTATGAGCGGGGTGCAATGCGTCGAGCGCAACGGCAAAAAGCTATATGTAAAGCGCATGACGCATCATCTGTTTTATTCCGTACGTTATCCGTTCGGCCGACCAACGATTGTCCGTGAGGTTGCGGTAATTAAAGAACTGGAACGGGCTGGTGTCATCGTGCCGAAGATTGTTTTTGGTGAAGCGGTGAAAATTGAGGGGGAATGGCGCGCGTTGCTGGTGACTGAAGATATGGCGGGGTTCATCAGCATTGCTGACTGGTATGCCCGGCATGCAGTAACGCCCTATTCTGACGAAGTACGGCAAGCCATGTTGAAAGCAGTGGCGCTGGCGTTTAAGAAAATGCATAGCGTTAATCGTCAGCATGGCTGTTGCTATGTTCGCCATATCTATGTGAAAACAGAAGGTAAGGCAGAAGCTGGATTTCTTGATCTGGAGAAAAGTCGTCGCCGCTTGCGTCGCGATAAAGCGATTAATCATGACTTCCGCCAGCTGGAAAAATATCTGGAGCCGATCCCCAAAGCGGACTGGGAGCAGGTGAAAGCGTATTACTACGCCATGTAATCGTTGTAGGCCAGATAATACGCGTAAGCGTCGTATCTGGCGCTAGTACCCGATCACAACTCGATTTCAATATCGCCTTTTGCCCGGCAACAACAGGGCAAAATTTCCCCCGGCTGAATAAAGGCTAACGGTTCGGCAATCCAGTCCACCTGGCCTGCAACAAGGCGCGTGCGACAGGAACCGCAGTAACCTTCGCGGCACTGGTACTCAACCGCCACATTGTGGGATTCCAGCGCCGCCAGAAGGGAAGGGTGTTCATCCTGGCACAGCAGTTGTGTGCCAGTGATGCGCAGGGTAATGCGAGCCATCAGAGCTGGAAGTTACTCAAATCGTCGGTGTCCACTTCCGAGTCAATCTGCCCGACCAGATAAGAACTGACTTCCACTTCCTGCGGAGCAACCTGCACGTTATCAGACACCAGCCAGGTATTGATCCACGGGATCGGGTTGGAGCGAGTCTGGAACGGCAGATCCAAACCGACTGCCTGCATGCGGATATTGGTGATGTATTCAACGTACTGGCAGAGAATGTCTTTATTCAGACCAATCATCGAACCGTCACGGAACAGATAATCCGCCCAGTCTTTCTCTTGCTGTGCCGCCTGGACAAACAGGTCATAGCATTCCTGCTTACATTCTTCGGCAATTTCCGCCATCTCCGGATCATCCGCACCGCTGCGCAGCAGATTCAGCATATGCTGAGTACCGGTCAGGTGCAGGGCTTCGTCGCGGGCAATCAGACGAATAATTTTGGCGTTACCTTCCATCAGTTCGCGTTCTGCAAAGGCAAAGGAACAAGCAAAGCTGACGTAGAAGCGGATCGCTTCCAGCGCGTTAACGCTCATCAGGCAGAGATACAGTTTTTTCTTCAGCTCGCGCAGGCTAACGGTTACGGTTTTACCGTTAACGGTGTGGGTACCTTCGCCCAGCAGATGCCAGTAGCTGGTCATTTCGATCAGCTCATCGTAATAACTGGAGATCCCTTCCGCACGTTTCTGGATCTGCTCGTTGGTGACGATATCATCAAACACAACGGACGGATCGTTAACGATATTACGAATGATATGGGTATAAGAACGAGAGTGAATGGTTTCTGAGAACGCCCAGGTTTCGACCCAGGTTTCCAGTTCAGGGATCGAGATCAGCGGCAGCAGTGCCACGTTCGGGCTGCGACCCTGAATGGAGTCCAGCAACGTCTGATATTTCAGGTTGCTGATAAAGATGTGTTTTTCGTGTTCAGGCAGTGCCTGGTAATCGATACGGTCACGAGAAACGTCAACTTCTTCCGGACGCCAGAAGAAAGAGAGCTGCTTTTCGATCAGCTTTTCGAAGATGTCATATTTTTGCTGATCGTAGCGAGCCACGTTGACCGGCTGACCAAAGAACATCGGTTCTTTGAGCTGATCATTTTTCGTCTGTGAAAAGGTGGTATATGCCATGAATGTGTCCTGTTGGGAGTTTAATGCCGGATAAGGCATTTTACGCCGCATCCTGTGCCTGATGCGACGCTGGCGCGTCTTATCAGGCCTACAAACCGAGCCGTATGCCGGATAAGGCGTTCACGCCGCATCCGGCATCTCAATATCAGATCTTACATGCGCCGCTTTCGCAGCCATCGTCCTGGATTGACGGTACCAGATCGTCCTGCGCGTCTTCAGCGCCGTCACGGGTGTTCTGATAATACAGCGTTTTGACCCCGAATTTGTAGGCGGTGAGCAGGTCTTTCAGCAGTTGCTGCATCGGCACTTTTCCTGACGGGAAGCGTGACGGATCGTAGTTGGTGTTAGCAGAGATCGACTGATCGATAAATTTCTGCATGATACCCACCAGTTGCAGATAGCCATCGTTACCCGGCATTTCCCACAGCAGTTCATAGGCGTCGTGCAGATGCTCGTAGTCCGGCACCACCTGGCGCAGAATACCGTCTTTCGACGCTTTGATGCTGACGTAACCACGCGGCGGTTCAATACCGTTAGTGGCGTTAGAGATCTGCGAAGAGGTCTCGGACGGCATCAGAGCAGAAAGCGTGGAATTACGCAGGCCGTGCGTTTTGATTGACTCACGCAGTGCTTCCCAGTCGTAATGCAGCGGCTCATTAGCGATGGCATCCAGATCTTTCTTATAGGTATCGATCGGCAGGATCCCTTTCGCGTAAGTGGTTTCGTTAAACCACGGGCACGCGCCTTGCTCTTTCGCCAGCTCATTAGAGGCTTTCAGCAGGTAATACTGAATAGCTTCGAAGGTTTTATGCGTCAGGTTGTTGGCGCTGCCGTCGGAGTAGCGTTTACCGTGCTTCGCCAGGTAGTAAGCGAAGTTGATCACACCAATACCCAGCGTACGACGACCCATCGCTCCACGTTTGGCGGCCGGGATCGGGTAATCCTGATAATCCAGCAGCGCGTCGAGTGCGCGTACTGCCAGAATCGCCAGCTCTTCCAGTTCATCCAGGCTATTAATTGCGCCCAGGTTGAAAGCAGACAACGTACACAGCGCGATTTCACCGTTCTCGTCGTTGACATCATTCAGCGGTTTGGTCGGCAGGGCGATTTCCAGGCACAGGTTAGACTGGCGCACTGGCGCGATGGCCGGATCAAACGGGCTATGGGTATTACAGTGGTCAACGTTCTGAATATAGATACGACCGGTAGACGCACGTTCCTGCATCATCAGCGAGAACAGTTCAACGGCTTTCACACGCTGCTTGCGGATGCTGTCGTCTTTCTCATATTTGGTGTACAGGCGTTCAAACTCTTCCTGATCGGCGAAGAACGCGTCGTACAGCCCCGGTACGTCGGACGGGCTGAACAGGGTGATATCTTCACCTTTCAGCAGACGGGTATACATCAGTTTGTTGATTTGTACCCCGTAGTCCATATGACGCACGCGGTTGCCTTCCACCCCACGGTTGTTTTTCAACACCAGCAGGCTTTCAACTTCCAGATGCCACATCGGGTAGAACAGCGTAGCCGCACCGCCACGCACACCGCCCTGAGAGCAGGATTTCACCGCTGTCTGGAAATGCTTATAGAACGGAATACAACCGGTATGGAACGCTTCGCCACCGCGAATCGGGCTACCCAGCGCACGAATACGCCCGGCATTGATGCCGATCCCGGCACGCTGGGAAACGTATTTAACAATCGCGCTGGAGGTGGCGTTAATGGAATCCAGGCTGTCACCGCACTCGATCAGTACGCAGGAGCTGAACTGACGAGTCGGGGTACGCACGCCGGACATGATTGGCGTCGGCAGCGAAATTTTAAATGTGGAAACCGCGTCGTAAAAACGCTTCACGTATTGCAGGCGCGTTTCACGCGGGTAGTTCGAGAACAGGCACGCGGCAACCAGAATATAAAGGAACTGGGCGCTTTCGTAGATTTCGCCGGTCACACGGTTCTGCACCAGATATTTGCCTTCCAGCTGCTTAACGGCAGCATAAGAGAAGGTCATATCACGGTCGTGATCGATAAACGTGTCCATCTGCTTGAACTCTTCTTCCGTGTAGTCTTCCAGCAGATGATTATCGTATTTGCCCATCTCGACCATTTTCACCACGTGGTCGTACAGCGCAGGCGGCTCAAACTGGCCGTAGGCTTTTTTACGCAGGTGGAAGATCGCCAGGCGCGCGGCGAGATACTGATAATCCGGCGCATCACGGGAGATCAGGTCTGCGGCAGCCTTGATAATGGTTTCGTGGATGTCAGAGGTCTTGATACCGTCATAAAACTGAATGTGGGAGCGCAGTTCGACCTGGGAAATCGAAACGTTATGCAGTCCTTCTGCCGCCCAATCCAGAACGCGATGGATTTTGTCGAGATTGATGCGCTCTGTGCTACCGTCGCGCTTTGTCACCAGCAGATTCTGATTCATGTATGTCGTACCTGTTTTTGGAATTCTTTCCGCAATAGTTTCATGCAGACTACCTGTAGTAAGGGAAGCTGCTTAGAACACTATATATAGGGGGTATGTTTGGGATTCACTGCAAGATAGTGTGAAAATGGCCCTCTTGCAAGTGCATAACTTTGTGGATAACTCAGGAAGGAAAAAGTGGCTTTCGTGCACCTTAGGTCAGACAAGGTGTCCGGGAAAGTCAATGGGAAGAGAAAAATTTGTTAAAAATAACTGTTCGGCGATTTCTTGAACGGAAGAATAGGTTAGATAAATTGATATAGATGGTTTATTAATCTTTTGGCTAATGATTGCAAAAATTGATCTAAGCACGAGTCATCACATAATCTGATGTATCAGTTATGGTCAATATATAAGCGAATGTAAGCGATTGTTGATGTCGAAATGGTTGTTTTCTCTTCGGTTGTTGTTAAATGCGAAGCCATTTTGTTAATTTACCTTATATTATAAGAAAATTATTCATTACTTTAATTCATTTTAAATATAACTGATATCCCTTAAGGTGATTAACTTGAATTATGACGCACTGATATTATTCATGAAATAATAACAAAATAGCCATTGCACCGGGTTGAACAATTTACAAAAGAAAAATAACCCATATCGTATAATGCGATTAAATATTCCGTCTTATAGAAAATGATGGTCAGATTAATATGCGGATTATTTTTCTACGCAAGGAGTATTTATCTTTACTCCCGTCAATGATTGCGTCTCTTTTCTCTGCTAACGGTGTCGCGGCGGTCATTGATTCATGTCAGGGATATGATATCAAAGCGAGTTGTCACGCCAGCAGGCAAAGCCTTTCAGGCTTTACGCAGGACTGGAGCATCGCCGATGGGCAATGGCTGGTTTTTTCGGATATGACCAATAACGCCAGCGGTGGGGCCGTATTTTTGCAACAAGGAGCGGAGTTTTCTCTATCGCCAGAAAATGAAACTGGAATGACTCTGTTTGCCAATAATACTGTCTCAGGAGAATATAATAACGGCGGGGCAATATTTGCTAAAGAAAACTCAACGCTGAATCTTACTAATGTTATTTTTTCCGGTAACGTTGCAGGTGGCTATGGTGGCGCAATCTATTCTTCTGGTACTAACGATACCGGTGTCGTCGATTTAAGTGTCACTAACGCCGTGTTTCGCAATAACATCGCTAATGACGGCAAAGGTGGTGCAATTTATACCATCAACAATGACGTCTATTTAAGTGAAGTTATTTTTGACAATAACCAGGCATATACATCAACAAGTTACAGTGATGGCGATGGGGGCGCAATCGATGTCACCGATAATAATAGCGATATCACGCATCCGTCAGGTTTCACAATAATAAATAACACCGTATTTACAAATAACACTGCTGAGGGATATGGCGGGGCGATTTATACCAATAGCGTGACGGCTCCCTATCTTATTGATATTTCAGTTGATGACAGCTACAGCCAGAACGGCGGCGTGTTAATCGATGAGAACAATAGCGCGGCAGGTTATGGGGATGGTCCTTCCACTGCGGCGGGCGGCTTTATGTATCTCGGCTTAAGTGAAGTTACCTTTGATATTGCCGACGGAAAAACGCTGGTTATCGGCAATACAGAGAATGACGGAGCTGTTGACTCTATTGCTGGTACCGGGGTAATCACCAAAACAGGTTCCGGCGATCTGGTACTTAATGCAGATAACAATGACTTTACTGGCGAGATGCAGATAGAAAACGGTGAAGTTACACTGGGCCGCAGCAACTCCCTGATGAATGTCGGCGATACGCATTGCCAGGACGATCCGCAAGACTGCTACGGTCTGACGATAGGGAGTATTGATCAGTATCAGAATCAGGCTGAGCTAAACGTTGGCTCGACCCAACAAACTTTTGTGCACGCATTGACGTGCTTTCAGAATGGCACTTTAAATATCGATGCTGGTGGCAATGTTACTGTTAATCAAGGCAGTTTTGCTGGCACCATCGAAGGTGCTGGTCAGCTCACCATTGCGCAAAACGGCAGCTACGTGCTGGCAGGGGCACAGTCGATGGCGCTAACCGGCGATATAGTGGTGGATGCTGGTGCGGTGCTTTCGCTGGAAGGCGACGCGGCAGATCTTGCCGCTCTCCAGGACGATCCGCAGTCGATCGTGTTAAACGGCGGTGTGCTTGATCTCTCTGATTTCGCCACCTGGCAGAGCGGCACATCATACAACGATGGCCTTGCAGTCAGCGGCAGCGGCGGTACGGTTATCGGCAGTCAGGATGTGGTGGATCTCGCAGGTGGCGACAATTTGCATATCGGCGGCGACGGGAAAGATGGCGTCTACGTGGTGATCGATGCGGGCGACGGGCTGGTTAGCCTGGCAAACAATAATAGTTACCTGGGCACCACGCAAATCGCTTCCGGTACGCTGGTGGTGAGCGACAACTCGCAGCTTGGAGATACCCATTACAACCGCCAGGTTATCTTTACCGATAATCAACAAGAAAGCGTGATGGAGATTACTGCCAATGTCGATACTCGCTCTACAACGACTGAGCATGGGCGTGATATTGAAATGCGCGCCGACGGTGAAGTGGCAGTTGATGCGGGGGTAGACACGCAGTGGGGCGCACTGATGGCTGACAGCAGCGGGCAGCATCAGGATGAGGGTAGCACATTGACGAAAACGGGGGCGGGTACGCTGGAGCTGACCGCCAGCGGTACAACGCAGTCGGCGGTACGTGTCGAAGAAGGCACCCTGAAAGGTGATGTTGCGGATATCCTTCCTTATGCTTCGTCACTGTGGGTTGGTGATGGGGCAACGTTCGTTACTGGCGCGGATCAGGATATTCAGTCAATTGATGTTACTTCCAGCGGCACTATCGACATCAGCGATGGTACGGTTTTGCGCCTGACCGGGCAGGATACTTCCGTCGCCCTTAATGCCTCACTGTTTAACGGCGATGGGACGCTGGTGAATGCCACCGATGGCGTGACGTTGACAGGCGAGCTTAATACCAACCTTGAAACTGACAGCCTGACTTATCTTTCCGACGTAACAGTTAATGGCAATCTGACCAATACGTCCGGTGCGGTCAGCCTGCAAAATGGCGTCGCTGGCGACACGCTGACGGTAAACGGTGATTATACCGGCGGTGGTACGCTACTGCTCGATAGCGAATTAAACGGCGATGACTCGGTAAGCGATCAATTGGTGATGACCGGTAATACTGCTGGCAACACAACTGTGATGGTTAACTCCATTACAGGGATTGGTGAGCCGACATCGACAGGCATTAAAGTGGTTGATTTCGCAGCTGATCCCACGGAGTTTCAAAACAATGCGCAGTTCAGTCTGGCGGGCAGCGGCTACGTCAATATGGGAGCGTATGACTACACGCTGGTGGAAGATAACAACGACTGGTATCTGCGATCGCAAGAAGTAACGCCGCCTGATCCGGATCCGACGCCAGACCCTGATCCCACGCCGGATCCTGACCCAACCCCCGACCCGGCCCCTACGCCTGCCAACAAGCCAGTGTTGAATGCCAAAGTTGGCGGTTATCTCAATAACCTGCGGGCGGCAAATCAGGTGTTTGTGATGGAGCGACACGATCACGCTGGTGGCGATGGTCAGACGCTGAATTTACGTGTTATTGGCGGACGTTATCATTACACGGCGGCAGGGCAACTGGCTCAGCATGAAGACACTTCTACGGTGCAGCTTAGCGGCGACTTGTTTAGCGGGCGCTGGGGCACGGATGGCGAGTGGATGCTTGGGATTGTAGGTGGCTACAGCGATAACCAGGGCGACAGCCGCTCGAGTATGACCGGAACTCGCGCCGATAACCAGAACCACGGTTATGCCGTTGGGCTGACCTCAAGCTGGTTTCAGCACGGTAATCAGAAGCAGGGGGCCTGGCTGGATAGCTGGCTGCAATACGCGTGGTTTAACAATGATGTTTCCGAACAAGACGATGGCACAGATCATTACCATTCGTCGGGGATTATCGCCTCGCTGGAAGCGGGGTATCAGTGGTTACCGGGGCGTGGTGTGGTGATTGAACCACAGGCGCAGGTGATTTATCAGGGCGTGCAGCAGGATGATTTTACCGCCGCTAACCATGCGCGCGTGTCACAATCGCAGGGCGATGATATTCAGACGCGGCTGGGTTTACACAGCGAATGGCATACCGCTGATGGTGTCACGCCAACTTTAGATGTGAATTATTATCACGATCCCCATGCGACGGAAATTGAAGAAGATGGCAGCACTATCAGTGACGATGCGGTGAAGCAACGGGGTGAAATAAAAGTGGGAGTCACGGGCAATATCAGTCAGCGAGTTTCGCTGCGCGGCAGCGTGGCGTGGCAGAAAGGGAGTGATGATTTTGCCCAGACGGCAGGGTTTTTGTCGATGACGGTGAAATGGTAGCTGCTTTGCGCCCGGCATTGTAGCCGGATGTGGTGCGAGCACCTTATCCGGCTAACAATTTTATTTATTCTGCGTGTGCAGCATATAGTTCACATCAACGCCGGGGCCGAGCTTAAAGGTGTTAGTGATAGGGTTGTAATGCAGCCCGGTCATATGCCGTTCTTTAAGACTGGTCTGATCCACCCAGCCCAGCAATTCTGCCGGTTTAATAAACTTCTTCACATCATGTGTACCTTTAGGCACCATGCGCAAAATATATTCAGCACCAACCACCGCCATCAGCCATGACTTGCCGTTGCGGTTGAGCGTCGAGAAAAAGACATCGCCGCCCGGTTTCACCAGTTGCGCACAGGCTCTGACCACTGACTGAGGATCGGGGACGTGCTCCAGCATCTCCATGCAGGTCACCACATCATACTGCCCGGCATGTTTTGCCGCGTGCTCTTCCACGGTTTCCTGCACGTACTCTACCTGAATGCCACTTTCCAGCGCGTGCAACTTTGCCACCTGCAATGGCTCAAAGCCCATATCCAGACCGGTCACCGTCGCGCCTTCGCGCGCCATACTCTCGGCCAGAATGCCGCCGCCACAACCGACATCGAGCACCTTTTTGCCAAATAAACCGCCAGCACGCTCGGCAATATAGCCCAGACGCAGCGGGTTAATGCGGTGCAGCGGTTTGAACTCACCTTCAAGATCCCACCAGCGGGAGGCGACAGCTTCAAATTTAGCGATCTCTTCGTGGTCTACGTTATGGTTTACCGGCGATTTTTCGGCATTCATTGGCACTTCTACTCCGTAATTGGCAAGACAAACGAGTATATCAGGCATTGGATGTGAATAAAGCGTATAGGTTTACCTCAAACTGCGCGGCTGTGTTATAATTTGCGACCTTTGAATCCGGGATACAGTAGAGGGATAGCGGTTAGATGAGCGACCTTGCGAGAGAAATTACACCGGTCAACATTGAGGAAGAGCTGAAGAGCTCCTATCTGGATTATGCGATGTCGGTCATTGTTGGCCGTGCGCTGCCAGATGTCCGAGATGGCCTGAAGCCGGTACACCGTCGCGTACTTTACGCCATGAACGTACTAGGCAATGACTGGAACAAAGCCTATAAAAAATCTGCCCGTGTCGTTGGTGACGTAATCGGTAAATACCATCCCCATGGTGACTCGGCGGTTTATGACACGATCGTCCGTATGGCGCAGCCATTCTCGCTGCGTTACATGCTGGTAGACGGTCAGGGTAACTTCGGTTCCATCGACGGCGACTCTGCGGCGGCAATGCGTTATACGGAAATCCGTCTGGCGAAAATTGCCCATGAACTGATGGCCGATCTCGAAAAAGAGACGGTCGATTTCGTTGATAACTATGACGGCACGGAAAAAATTCCCGACGTCATGCCAACCAAAATTCCTAACCTGCTGGTGAACGGTTCTTCCGGTATCGCCGTAGGTATGGCAACCAACATCCCGCCGCACAACCTGACGGAAGTCATCAACGGTTGTCTGGCGTATATCGATGATGAAGACATCAGCATTGAAGGGCTGATGGAACACATCCCGGGGCCGGACTTCCCGACGGCGGCAATCATTAATGGTCGTCGCGGTATTGAAGAAGCTTACCGTACCGGTCGCGGCAAGGTATATATCCGCGCCCGTGCTGAAGTGGAAGTTGACGCCAAAACCGGACGTGAAACCATTATCGTCCATGAAATTCCGTATCAGGTGAACAAAGCGCGCCTGATCGAGAAGATTGCGGAACTGGTAAAAGAAAAACGCGTGGAAGGCATCAGCGCGCTGCGTGACGAGTCTGACAAAGACGGTATGCGCATCGTGATTGAAGTGAAACGCGATGCGGTTGGTGAAGTTGTGCTTAACAACCTCTACTCCCAGACCCAGTTGCAGGTTTCTTTCGGTATCAACATGGTGGCATTGCACCATGGTCAGCCGAAGATCATGAACCTGAAAGACATCATCGCGGCGTTTGTTCGTCACCGCCGTGAAGTGGTGACCCGTCGTACTATTTTCGAACTGCGTAAAGCTCGCGATCGTGCTCATATCCTTGAAGCATTAGCCGTGGCGCTGGCGAACATCGACCCGATCATCGAACTGATCCGTCATGCGCCGACGCCTGCAGAAGCGAAAACTGCGCTGGTTGCTAATCCGTGGCAGCTGGGCAACGTTGCCGCCATGCTCGAACGTGCGGGCGATGATGCTGCGCGTCCGGAATGGCTGGAGCCAGAGTTCGGCGTGCGTGATGGTCTGTACTACCTGACCGAACAGCAAGCTCAGGCGATTCTGGATCTGCGTTTGCAGAAACTGACCGGCCTTGAGCACGAAAAACTGCTCGACGAATACAAAGAGCTGCTGGATCAGATCGCAGAACTGCTGCGTATTCTTGGCAGTGCCGATCGTCTGATGGAAGTGATCCGCGAAGAGCTGGAGCTGGTTCGTGAACAGTTCGGCGACAAACGTCGTACTGAAATCACTGCCAACAGCGCCGACATCAACCTGGAAGATCTGATCACCCAGGAAGATGTGGTCGTGACGCTCTCTCACCAGGGCTACGTTAAATATCAGCCGCTTTCTGAATACGAAGCGCAGCGTCGTGGCGGGAAAGGTAAATCTGCCGCACGTATTAAAGAAGAAGACTTTATTGACCGACTGCTGGTGGCGAACACCCACGACCATATTCTGTGCTTCTCCAGCCGTGGTCGCGTCTATTCGATGAAAGTCTATCAGTTGCCGGAAGCCACTCGTGGCGCGCGTGGTCGTCCGATCGTCAACCTGCTGCCGCTGGAGCAGGACGAACGTATCACTGCGATCCTGCCGGTGACCGAGTTTGAAGAAGGCGTGAAAGTCTTCATGGCGACCGCTAACGGTACTGTGAAGAAAACCGTCCTCACCGAATTCAACCGTCTGCGTACCGCCGGTAAAGTGGCGATCAAACTGGTTGACGGCGATGAGCTGATCGGCGTTGACCTGACCAGCGGCGAAGATGAAGTAATGCTGTTCTCCGCCGAAGGTAAAGTGGTGCGCTTTAAAGAGTCTTCTGTCCGTGCGATGGGCTGCAACACCACCGGTGTTCGCGGTATTCGTTTAGGCGAAGGCGATAAAGTCGTCTCTCTGATCGTGCCTCGTGGCGATGGCGCAATCCTTACCGCAACGCAAAACGGTTACGGTAAACGTACCGCGGTGGCGGAATACCCAACCAAGTCGCGTGCGACGAAAGGGGTTATCTCCATTAAGGTTACTGAACGTAACGGTTTAGTGGTTGGCGCGGTACAGGTAGATGATTGCGATCAGATCATGATGATCACCGATGCCGGTACGCTGGTACGTACTCGCGTTTCGGAAATCAGCATCGTAGGCCGTAACACCCAGGGCGTGATCCTCATCCGTACTGCGGAAGATGAAAACGTAGTGGGTCTGCAACGTGTTGCTGAACCGGTTGACGAGGAAGATCTGGATACCATCGATGGCAGTGCCGCGGAAGGGGACGATGAAATCGCTCCGGAAGTGGACGTTGACGACGAGCCAGAAGAAGAATAATTTCATCGCTTCATGCCAAAAGGGAGCTATCTCCCTTGTTTGAATTGAAAAGTCCAGGCTGCAAAGTCTGGGCTTTTGTCGTATTAGGGCGCGGTAAAGTTTGGCTGTGCCCGAAAAAATGGCTGGCTATACACAAGGAATGTGGCAATGAGTGGTGAAAAAAAGGCGAAAGGCTGGCGGTTCTATGGTCTTGTAGGTTTTGGCGCAATAGCACTGCTTTCCGCTGGCGTCTGGGCGTTGCAATATGCTGGCAGTGGGCCAGAAAAAACGTTGTCGCCGCTGGTGGTGCACAACAATCTGCAAATCGATCTCAATGAGCCGGACCTCTTTCTCGACAGCGACTCTCTGAGCCAGCTTCCCAAAGACCTCCTTACCATTCCGTTTCTCCACGATGTTCTGAGTGAAGATTTCGTTTTCTATTATCAGAATCATGCCGATCGTCTGGGTATTGAAGGCAGCATTCGCCGCATTGTCTATGAACACGATCTCACGCTGAAAGATAAGCTCTTTTCGTCACTCTTAGATCAGCCCGCGCAGGCGGCGCTATGGCACGATAAACAAGGCCATCTTTCACATTACATGGTGCTGATCCAGCGCAGTGGTTTAAGCAAACTGCTGGAGCCATTGTTGTTTGCCGCTACCAGCGACAGCCAGTTAAGCAAAACGGAAATCAGTAGTATTAAGCTAAATAGTGAAACCATCCCGGTTTATCAGTTGCGCTATAACGGCAATAACGCCCTGATGTTCGCGACTTATCAGGACAAGATGCTCGTGTTTTCCAGTACGGATATGCTGTTTAAAGATGACCAGCAGGATACCGAAGCCACGGCGATCGCAAGTGATTTGTTGAGCGGTAAAAAACGCTGGCAAGCCAGCTTTGGCCTGGAAGAGCGTGCTGCTGAAAAAACGCCAGTACGCCAGCGCATCGTGGTCAGCGCCAGGTTGCTGGGTTTTGGCTACCAGCGGTTAATGCCTTCTTTTGCTGGCGTACGCTTCGAAATGGGTAACGACGGCTGGCACAGTTTTGTGGCGTTAAATGATGAATCCGCCAGCGTAGATGCCAGTTTCGATTTTACGCCGGTATGGAACAGTATGCCTGCCGGGGCCAGCTTCTGTGTGGCGGTGCCGTATTCGCATGGTATTGCCGAAGAGATGCTTTCGCACATCAGCCAGGAAAACGACAAGCTGAACGGGGCGTTAGATGGTGCAGCCGGGCTGTGCTGGTATGAAGACTCAAAATTACAAACCCCGCTATTTGTTGGTCAATTTGATGGCTCAGCCGAACAGGCACAATTGCCTGGGAAACTGTTTACGCAAAATATTGGTGCGCACGAAAGCAAAGCGCCAGAAGGTGTTTTGCCGGTAAGCCAGACTCAGCAGGGCGAAGCGCAAATCTGGCGTCGCGAAGTGAGTTCCCGATACGGCCAGTATCCGAAAGCGCAGGCGGCGCAACCCGATCAATTAATGTCGGATTATTTTTTCCGCGTGTCGCTGGCGATGCAAAACAAAACGCTGCTTTTCTCCCTCGATGACACGCTGGTTAATAACGCCCTGCAAACACTGAATAAAACCCGCCCGGCAATGGTGGATGTAATACCCACTGATGGCATCGTTCCGCTCTATATCAATCCACAAGGCGTGGCGAAACTGCTGCGTAACGAAACGTTGACCAGTCTGCCGAAGAATCTCGAACCGGTTTTTTATAACGCCGCACAAACTTTATTAATGCCGAAGCTGGACGCTTTATCTCAACAACCGCGTTATGTCATGAAGCTGGCCCAGATGGAACCCGGTGCCGCCTGGCAGTGGCTACCCATAACCTGGCAGCCGCTATGAGGCACGGACTGCTGGCGCTGATTTGCTGGCTGTGTTGTGTTGTTGCCCATAGCGAAATGCTGAATGTCGAACAGTCGGGGCTGTTTCGCGCGTGGTTTGTACGCATTGCACAGGAACAACTCCGCCAGGGGCCAAGCCCACGCTGGTATCAGCAGGATTGTGCGGGCCTGGTGCGATTTGCGGCGAACGAGGCGCTGAAAATTCACGACAGCAAATGGCTAAAAAGTAACGGTATAGCAAGTCAGTATTTGCCGCCTGAAATGACGCTAACACCTGAACAGCGTCAACTGGCGCAAAACTGGAATCAGGGGAACGGGAAAACCGGCCCCTACGTGACCGCGATTAATTTGATTCAGTACAACAGCCAGTTTATTGGCCAGGACATAAACCAGGCGCTGCCTGGCGATATGATTTTTTTCGATCAGGGCGATGCCCAGCACTTAATGGTCTGGATGGGGCGTTACGTCATCTACCACACCGGAAGCGCCACGAAAACTGACAACGGAATGCGCGCAGTCAGTCTGCAACAACTTATGACATGGAAGGACACCCGATGGATACCCAACGATTCCAATCCCAATTTCATTGGCATTTATCGTTTAAATTTTCTGGCGCGATAGCAGCGTGCTTGTCCCTGTCTCTTGTGGGAACAGGGCTTGCTAATGCTGATGATTCGCTTCCTTCCAGCAACTATGCGCCGCCCGCCGGGGGAACATTCTTTTTGCTCGCTGACAGCAGTTTTAGCAGCAGTGAAGAGGCGAAAGTGCGACTGGAAGCGCCGGGGCGTGATTATCGGCGCTATCAGATGGAAGAGTACGGCGGTGTGGACGTTCGTCTGTATCGTATTCCTGACCCGATGGCATTTTTGCGCCAGCAGAAAAATCTGCATCGCATTGTGGTGCAACCGCAATATCTGGGCGACGGGCTGAACAATACGCTGACCTGGCTGTGGGATAACTGGTACGGCAAATCTCGCCGCGTGATGCAGCGTACTTTCTCTTCTCAGTCACGGCAGAATGTGACTCAGGCATTACCCGAATTACATCTCGGCAATGCCATTATTAAACCTTCCCGTTATGTACAGAACAACCAGTTTTCCCCGTTGAAAAAATATCCACTGGTGGAACAGTTCCGTTACCCATTATGGCAGGCTAAACCGGTCGAGCCGCAGCAAGGGGTAAAACTGGAAGGCGCATCCAGCAATTTCATCTCGCCGCAGCCGGGCAACATCTATATTCCTCTCGGCAAACAAGAGCCGGGACTGTACCTCGTCGAGGCGATGGTTGGTGGGTATCGGGCGACGACGGTGGTGTTTGTTTCCGATACCGTGGCGCTTAGCAAAGTGTCAGGCAAAGAGCTCCTGGTGTGGACCGCGGGTAAAAAACAGGGGGAAGCGAAGCCGGGATCAGAGATCTTGTGGACTGACGGTCTTGGCGTGATGACCCGCGGTGTGACCGATGACAGCGGTACCTTGCAGTTACAACATATATCGCCGGAACGTTCATACATTCTGGGTAAAGATGCTGAAGGCGGCGTTTTTGTCTCCGAGAATTTTTTCTACGAAAGCGAAATCTACAACACCCGCTTGTATATCTTTACCGACCGCCCTCTGTATCGTGCAGGCGATCGTGTTGATGTCAAAGTGATGGGCCGCGAGTTCCACGACCCGTTGCATTCATCCCCCATCGTCAGCGCCCCGGCGAAGCTTTCAGTGCTGGACGCCAACGGCAGTCTGTTGCAAACCGTCAATGTCACGCTTGATGCGCGTAATGGCGGGCAGGAGAGTTTCCGCCTGCCAGAAAATGCCGTCGCCGGAGGTTATGAGTTACGCCTGGCTTACCGCAAACAGGTCTATAGCAGCAGTTTTCGCGTGGCAAACTACATCAAGCCACATTTCGAGATTGGTTTAGCTCTCGACAAAAAAGAGTTCAAAACAGGCGAAGCGGTCAGCGGCAAACTGCAACTGCTCTATCCGGATGGCGAGCCGGTAAAAGATGCCCGCGTGCAGTTAAGTTTGCGTGCTCAGCAATTATCAATGGTCGGTAACGATTTGCGTTATGCCGGACGTTTCCCGGTGTCGCTGGAAGGCAGTGAAACGGTTTCCGACGATAATGGTCATGTGGCGTTGAATCTCCCCGCCGCCGATAAACCGAGCCGTTATTTGTTAACCGTCTCCGCCAGTGACGGCGCGGCGTATCGAGTTACCACTACCAAAGAGATCCTCATTGAACGCGGTCTGGCGCATTACTCTTTAAGTACCGCCGCACAATACAGTAATAGCGGTGAATCGGTTGTGTTCCGTTATGCCGCGCTGGAATCTTCAAAACAGGTTCCTGTTACGTATGAATGGTTGCGTCTCGAAGACCGCACGAGCCATAGCGGAGAGCTACCGTCAGGCGGCAAATCTTTTACCGTCAATTTCTCTAAACCTGGCAACTACAATCTGACATTACGCGATGAAGACGGCTTAATTCTCGCTGGGTTAAGTCATGCCGTCAGCGGTAAGGGCAGCACGGCGCATACTGGTACGGTAGATATCGTGGCGGATAAAACGCTGTACCAGCCAGGCGAAACCGCGAAGATGCTGATTACTTTCCCGGAGCCAATTGATGAAGCGTTATTGACGCTGGAACGCGATCGCGTGGAACAGCAGTCGCTGCTTTCGCATCCGGCAAACTGGCTGACGTTACAACGTTTAAACGATACCCAGTATGAAGCCCGCGTACCGGTGAGCAATTCCTTTGCGCCTAACATCACTTTTTCGGTGCTGTATACCCGTAACGGTCAGTACAGTTTTCAGAACGCCGGGATCAAAGTTGCCGTTCCCCAGCTGGATATCCGGGTGAAAACGGACAAAACCCATTACCAGCCTGGTGAACTGGTCAATGTCGAATTAACCTCGTTGCTGAAAGGTAAACCTGTTTCTGCGCAGCTAACGGTTGGCGTGGTCGATGAAATGATCTATGCGCTGCAACCGGAAATCGCACCGAATATCGGCAAATTTTTCTATCCGCTGGGGCGTAACAATGTGCGTACCAGCTCCAGTCTGTCGTTTATCAGCTACGACCAGGCGCTCTCCAGCGAGCCGGTTGCGCCAGGCGCGACTAACCGCAGCGAGCGGCGAGTAAAAATGCTTGAACGTCCACGGCGTGAAGAGGTGGATACCGCGGCATGGATACCGTCGCTAACCACGGATAAACAAGGCAAAGCGTATTTCACGTTCCTGATGCCTGATTCGTTAACCCGCTGGCGTATCACCGCGCGTGGGATGAGCGGCGACGGGTTGGTCGGGCAGGGGCGTGCTTATCTGCGTTCGGAAAAAAATCTCTACATGAAGTGGAGTATGCCAACGGTGTATCGCATGGGCGACAAACCGGCAGCAGGACTGTTTATCTTCAGTCAGCAGGATAACGAACCGGTGGCGCTGGTGACTAAATTTGCAGGCGCTGAGATGCGCCAGACGCTGACGCTGCACAAAGGGGCGAATTATATTTCGCTGACGCAGAACATTCAGCAATCTGGCTTGTTAAGCGCAGAACTGCAACAAAATGGGCAAGTGCAGGACAGCATTAGCACAAAACTGTCTTTTGTGGATAACAGCTGGCCCGTTGAACAGCAGAAAAATGTCATGCTCGGCGGTGGCGATAACGCGCTGATGTTGCCCGAGCAGGCGAGCAATATCCGGCTACAAAGTAGCGAAACGCCGCAGGAGATTTTCCGTAACAATCTTGATGCGTTAGTCGATGAACCGTGGGGTGGCGTGATCAACACCGGTAGCCGTCTGATCCCGCTCAGTCTCGCCTGGCGTTCGCTTGCCGATCATCAAAGTGCCGCCGCTAACGACATTCGTCAGATGATTCAGGATAACCGTCTGCGGCTGATGCAACTGGCGGGGCCCGGAGCGCGCTTTACCTGGTGGGGTGAAGATGGCAATGGTGACGCCTTCCTTACGGCATGGGCATGGTACGCCGACTGGCAGGCCAGCCAGGCGCTCGGCGTAACGCAACAACCGGAATACTGGCAGCATATGCTCGACAGTTATGCCGAGCAGACAGATAACATGCCGTTATTGCATCGGGCGCTGGTGCTGGCGTGGGCACAGGAGATGAATCTGCCGTGCAAAACGTTGTTGAAAGGGTTGGATGAAGCTATCGCCCGGCGCGGAACTAAAACTGAAGATTTCTCTGAGGAAGACACCAGCGATATCAATGACAGCATGATACTCGATACACCGGAATCTCCACTGGCAGATGCGGTGGCAAACGTCTTAACCATGACGTTGCTGAAAAAAGCGCAGTTGAAGTCCACTGTGATGCCACAGATTCAGCAATATGCGTGGGATAAAGCGGCAAACAGCAATCAGCCGCTGGCGCACACGGTTGTGCTGCTCAATAGCGGTGGCGACGCTACCCAGGCGGCTGCTATTTTAAGTGGTTTGACCGCTGAGCAATCCACTATTGAGCGCGCGCTGGCCATGAACTGGCTGGCGAAATATATGGCGACAATGCCTCCGGTTGTGTTGCCTGCGCCTGCGGGCGCATGGGCTAAGCATAAGTTAACTGGAGGGGGCGAATACTGGCGTTGGGTTGGTCAGGGCGTGCCGGACATTCTCTCTTTTGGTGACGAATTATCGCCGCAAAATGTGCAGGTCCGCTGGCGTGAACCGGCAAAAACGGCCCAACAAAGTAACATTCCGGTGACCGTTGAACGTCAGTTGTATCGGCTTATCCCTGGTGAAGAAGAGATGAGCTTTACTCTGCAGCCGGTGACCAGCAATGAGATTGACAGCGATGCGCTGTATCTCGATGAAATCACGCTTACCAGCGAGCAGGATGCAGTTCTGCGCTACGGTCAGGTGGAAGTACCGCTCCCGCCGGGGGCTGACGTTGAGAGGACAACGTGGGGCATTTCGGTCAATAAACCCAACGCCGCGAAACAGCAGGGGCAGTTGCTGGAAAAAGCGCGAAATGAAATGGGCGAACTGGCCTATATGGTGCCGGTGAAAGAACTTACGGGAACGGTCACTTTCCGCCATTTGCTGCGCTTCTCGCAAAAAGGGCAATTCGTTCTGCCTCCTGCTCGTTATGTGCGTTCCTATGCACCTGCACAGCAAAGTGTTGCGGCAGGGAGCGAATGGACCGGGATGCAGGTGAAATAAGTGAACTGGCGCAGAATCGTCTGGCTATTAGCGTTGGTTACTCTGCCAACGCTTGCGGAGGAGACGCCGTTACAACTGGCGCTGCGGGGCGCGCAGCACGATCAACTGTATCAGCTGTCGTCATCAGGCGTGACCAAAGTCTCGGCATTACCTGACACACTCACCACGCCGTTAGGGAGTTTGTGGAAACTGTATGTTTACGCCTGGCTGGAGGATACCCATCAACCGGAGCAGCCCTACCAGTGTCGCGGAAACTCCCCGGAAGAGGTTTATTGTTGTCAGGCTGGGGAGAGCATAACGCGCGATACCGCGCTGGTACGTTCCTGTGGGCTCTATTTTGCGCCGCAGCGGTTGCATATTGCCGCAGATGTATGGGGGCAATACTGGCAACAGCGTCAGGCACCTGCGTGGTTAGCGTCTCTTACTACGCTGAAGCCAGAAATCTCGGTAACGGTTAAATCACTGCTTGATTCATTAGCGACGTTACCCGCGCAAAACAAAGCTCAGGAAGTCTTACTGGATGTGGTGCTGGACGAGACGAAAATCGGAGTTGCATCCATGCTCGGTAGCCGGGTACGGGTGAAAAGCTGGAGCTGGTTTGCTGATGATAAGCAGGAAATCCGTCAGGGTGGTTTTGCTGGCTGGTTAACCGATGGTACACCGCTGTGGGTTACTGGCAGCGGCACCAGCAAAACGGTACTGACCCGTTATGCGACGGTGCTTAATCGGGTTTTGCCAGTGCCGACGCAAGTTGCCAGTGGGCAATGTGTAGAGGTGGAGCTGTTTGCCCGCTATCCGCTGAAGAAAATCACAGCGGAAAAGAGTACGACGGCAGTAAAACCCGGCGTACTTAATGGGCGCTATCGTGTGACATTTGCCAATGGTAACCACATTACGTTTGTCAGCCACGGTGAGACGACCTTACTGAGCGAAAAGGGCAAACTGAAATTGCAGTCGCATCTTGATCGTGAAGAGTACGTTGCCAGAGTTCTGGATCGCGAGGCGAAAAGTACGCCCCCTGAGGCAGCGAAAGCCATGACCGTGGCGATTCGCACTTTTTTACAGCAAAACGCCAATCGGGAAGGCGATTGCCTGACCATCCCCGACAGCAGCGCCACGCAGCGTGTTTCTGCTTCGCCAGCGACCACGGGGGCGCGAACGATGACCGCCTGGACGCAGGATCTCATCTATGCGGGCGATCCGGTTCATTATCATGGCAGCCGCGCTATCGAAGGGACGCTTTCCTGGCGGCAAGCCACGGCCCTGGCGGGGCAGGGAGAGCGTTACGACCAGATACTCGCGTTTGCTTATCCCGACAACAGCCTTAGCCGCTGGGGAGCGCCACGCTCAAGCTGCCAGTTATTACCCAAAGCGAAAGCCTGGCTGGCGAAAAAAATGCCGCAGTGGCGGCGTATATTACAAGGCGAGACGGGGTACAACGAACCAGACGTGTTTGCGGTCTGTCGTTTAGTCTCAGGTTTCCCCTATACCGATCGGCAGCAGAAACGGCTGTTTATTCGTAACTTCTTTACGCTTCAGGATCGGCTCGATTTAACCCATGAGTATCTGCACCTGGCCTTTGATGGTTATCCCACCGGGCTTGATGAGAACTATATCGAAACGCTGACCCGACAATTATTAATGGACTAATGCTATGCGAAAGATTTTTCTTCCGTTGTTACTGGTGGCGCTTTCGCCTGTCGCTCACAGTGAAGGTGTGCAGGAAGTCGAGATTGATGCACCGCTCTCTGGCTGGCATCCGGCAGAGGGTGAAGATGCCAGTTTTTCACAATCGATCAATTACCCGGCGTCGTCCGTCAACATGGCAGATGATCAAAATATCTCAGCGCAGATCCGCGGCAAAATAAAGAATTATGCTGCGGCGGGTAAAGTTCAGCAGGGCCGGCTGGTGGTCAACGGTGCCAGTATGCCGCAGAGAATTGAATCCGATGGTTCTTTTGCGCGCCCTTATATTTTCACTGAAGGCAGTAACAGCGTGCAGGTCATCAGCCCAGATGGGCAAAGCCGACAAAAAATGCAGTTTTACTCAACGCCGGGCGCTGGAGTGATCCGCGCGCGTTTACGGCTGGTTCTCTCCTGGGATACGGACAATACCGACCTCGACCTTCACGTTGTTACACCTGATGGCGAACACGCCTGGTACGGTAACACCGTGCTGAAAAACAGTGGTGCACTGGATATGGATGTCACGACGGGGTACGGCCCCGAGATTTTCGCCATGCCAGCGCCGATTCATGGACGTTATCAGGTGTATATCAACTACTATGGCGGACGCAGCGAAACGGAATTGACGACCGCCCAACTGACGCTGATCACCGATGAAGGATCGGTCAATGAGAAACAGGAAACATTTATTGTACCGATGCGTAATGCTGGCGAGCTGACGCTGGTGAAAAGTTTTGACTGGTGATTAATGGGGTTACCTTCGCCGTCGATGTTCAAGAAAACGCCCGATAACTTTCGCTATCGGGTGTTTTTATTGATTAATTCAACCGTTCAATCACCATCGCAATTCCCTGGCCGCCACCAATGCACAGTGTTGCCAGCCCCAGCGTTTTATCGCGTGCCTGCATGGCATGTAATAGTGTGACCAGAATACGAGCACCACTGGCACCGATAGGATGCCCGAGCGCGATGGCCCCGCCGTTGACATTCACTTTCTCAGAATCAAAGCCCAGGGTTTTCCCAACGGCAAGGAACTGTGCAGCAAATGCTTCATTAGCCTCAATGAGATCAATATCCGCCAGTTGCAGCCCCGCCAGTTGTAACGCTTTTTGCGTGGCAGGTACTGGCCCCATACCCATCAATGCGGGGGGCACGCCACCGCTGGCATAACTTTTAATGCGAGCCAGGGGGGTAAGGCCTGCTGCCAGCGCCGCAGATTCTTCCATAATCACCAGAGCGGCAGCACCGTCGTTAATACCAGACGCGTTCCCGGCGGTGACTGTTCCTGCTTTATCGAAGGCCGGGCGCAATGCGCCTAACGCTTCAGTCGTAGAATCCGCTTTCGGGAATTCGTCTTGACTGAAGACGAAGGTTTTCTTCCGAGTGACAACATTTACCGGGACGATTTCGGCTGTAAAAGCACCGGACTCAATTGCGGCTGCCGCTTTACGCTGTGAATGTAGCGCCAGTTCATCCTGCATTTCTCGGGTAATTCCGTACTCTTTGGCCACGTTCTCGGCGGTAATCCCCATATGATAACCATGGGTGGCGCACATCAGACCATCGCGCAGGATTACGTCATAAACCTGTCCGTCTCCAAGACGATAACCAGAGCGTGCTTTTGCATCGAGTAAGTAGGGCGCTAAACTCATATTTTCCATACCCCCCGCCACAATGCTTTGCGCCTGACCTGCCTGAATTGCCTGGGCGGCAAGCGCCACACTTTTAAGACCCGAACCACACACTTTATTGACCGTGAATCCGCACACCGTTTCTGCCAGCCCGCTTTTTAACAGTGCCTGACGTGCCGGATTTTGCCCCAATCCGGCTTGCAACACGTTACCCATAATCACTTCATCAATGTGTAGTGAATCGATTTTTGCACGTTCAATGGCGGCTTTAATTACTGTCGCCCCCAGGTCGATGGCGCTGGTGGAAGCGAGTGAACCGTTAAAACTACCGATAGCAGTACGTACCGCACTGACGATGACACAATTTTTCATTTTTTATTCCTTCTGTCTGTAGGGTTGCCGTCAGAACAGCGTTAAACCAATGACGAAAATGACGCCGGAGAAGAGCAGGGCAGTGATGCAATAGCCCATGATGTCGCGGACACCGAGTCCGGCGATTGCCAGTGCTGGCAGCGCCCAGAATGGTTGTGCCATGTTCATCCATTGCTCGCCGTAGGCGATCGCCATTACCGATTTACCGAGATCAGCGCCCAGCGCCTGGGCTGCGGGTATCACGAAAGGTCCCTGAATAACCCAGTGACCGCCGCCAGACGGAACGGCGAAGTTAATCAGTGCAGAACTAAAAAAGGTCATTACCGGGAAGGTGTCTTTGTTCGCAACATTGATGAAGAATTCGGTAATGAGTCCGCCCAGACCGGAATGCTCCATCATCAGTTGGATCCCAGCGTAGAAGGGGAATTGCACCAGAATACCGGCAGTACTGCGTGCTGCCGCGCTGATAGCACGCATATAAGCCATTGGCGTTTTATGTAGCAGCAGACCCGCAATCATAAACATCAGGTTGACGGTATTGATGGTGATGTTGAAGCCATGTTCGCTGAAGTACATCGCAAGGTAAGCGATACCGAGTGCGCCGATGATCAACGTCAGAATGCGGCTTTCTTCCAGTCGCTCGGATGGTGGGGCATCTTTCGGTAGCTGCTTTTGGAAATCAGCCTCTTCCATGAGTAGTTTCGGATCGATACTCACCACGTCAGACGGTTTTGGCATCATCATGCGGGTGATAAATGGCATCACCACAATCAACGCCACAGTGATGAAAATGTTAAAACCACTGAACAGAGTATCGCCCACCGGGATCAGCCCGGCGATATGCTCAACCGGGTTGCCCGGTGTTGCAGCCAACAGAGGCATTGAGCCAGAGAAACCGCCACCCCAGGTGAGAAAACCAATGTAGGCGCAGGCAATGAGCAACGGATAATCAGAACCGGGTACTCGGCGGGCGACTTCACGGGCAAACATTGCGCCGACAACCAAACCAAATCCCCAGTTGATGACACAAGCGACTGAACCGAAGAAAGTAACCAGCATGACGCCCTGTACGGGCGTCTTTGCGGCGGAGGCGGCAGTACGCAGCAAACTTTTTACCGGAGCAGAGCTGGCAAGGGCATGACCGGTAACGATGATAAGCGCCATCTGCATACCAAACGCCAGCAAGTTCCAGAAACCGTCACCCCACATTTTCACCATGCTGATCGGCGTTTGTGGTGTTAACCAAAGCGCGATCACGAATGTTAGCAATGTCAGCAACATGGCAAAGATCAGCGGATCGGGAAGCCACCGGCTGACAAAACGCGTCATAAAACGCGATATGCGACCAATCATAAATCACCCCGTTGCGTATTCAGATCGGCAGCTACTTCAAACCGAGCTTCTGTTTTGGCACGCACGGTGGCTAAATCACACCCGTCGGCAATTTCGGTGAGCCACATTTTGCCGTCAATAAAACGAAAGACAGCCAGTTCAGTAACCAGCATATGCACCGCATGTTGCGCAGTGAGTGGCATGGTGCAGCGGCGCAAAATTTTTGCTGAACCATCTTTGGCGCAATGTTCCATGGCGATGATCACTTTGCGCGACCCAGTCACCAGATCCATCGCGCCACCCATACCGGGTACCATTTTCCCAGGCACTACCCAGTTTGCGAGGTTTGCTTCTTCGTCTACTTGCAAACCGCCGAGCACGCAGGCATCAATATGGCCGCCACGGATTAGCGCAAATGACATGGCGCTATCAAACATGGCTGCACCGGGTAAAACACCGCACGGTTGTCCGCCAGCGTTCACCAGATCTGGATGCGCTGTCGTGACCGGGCCTAAACCGAGGAAGCCGTTTTCCGATTGCAGAGTGATATGAATACCCTCCGGTAAATAATTGGCGACCATTGTGGGTAAACCGATCCCTAAGTTAACGATGTCACCATCACGAAGCTCTTGCGCCACACGGCGCGCAATACGTTGTTTCGCATCCATTATTTGCTCTCCTGTGAAACGATGATGTGGTCGATAACGGCACCAGGGGTGACAATATGGTCAGGTTGCAGCTCGCCGGTTTCGACCAGTTCATCTGGCTCTACCAGCGTGATATCAGCCGCAAGGGCTATCAGGGGGTTAAAGTTGCGGGCGCTAAGTTGATAGGTCAGGTTGCCAAGTGTGTCGCAACGATGAGCGCGAATTAGCGCCAGGTCGGCGCGCAGTGGGCGTTCGAGCAGCCAGGTTTTACCGTCGAGTGTCAGTGTCTGTTTGCCTTCCTCTACGACGGTGCCGACACCCGTTGGGGTGAGAAAACCACCAAGTCCAGCTCCACCACAGCGAATTTGCTCGATTAGCGTACCTTGCGGCACCAGAACGACGTCCATCTCACCAGATATCATGCGCCGACCTGTTTCCGGGTTGGTGCCGATATGTGAAGCAATCACTTTGCGGACTCGACCATTGACGATGAGCGGACCGATGCCGGTATCAACAAACGCGGTATCATTGGCTATCAATGTCAGGTCGCGAACACCAGATTCCAGTAATGCTTCAACCAGGCGGGATGGAGTGCCAATCCCCATAAATCCGCCCACCATGATGGTCATGCCGTCACGAAAGAAGCCAGTGGCGTCTTGTAATGTCATCAATTTTGTTTTCATTTTTTATCCCTCTTGCATACACCGTTGTGGGTACAGTCAGGCAATTGCAAGGGGAGTGCCAGAATGAGATTATTGGATTTAGTTATTTAACTAATTGAATATGAAGGGATAAATTGGATGGGGATTTATAAGGAGAATGAGCGGCTATGCAGAAAATTGCGCACTGTGCAAATTTCTGCATAGCAAGTTTTGGCGTTATACATCCGCCGGATCGATACCGTATTCCTGGAGTTTATACATCAATGCACGGCGACTGATGCCCAGCATTAAAGCAGTGCGGGTTCGGTTTCCTTCTTGTTGTTCCAGCACTTCCATAATGATGCGTTTTTCGACGCGTTTAATTTCCTCTTTTAAATTACGCTCTCCGACAGGGGATGTTTTTACCTCGCCAGCATTACAGACTGGCTGACGAATCTGCGGCGGAAGATCCTCAGAAAAAATGATCGGGCCTGAGTTCATCACGACGGCGCGTTCAATAACGTTGGAAAGCTCTCGAATATTTCCCGGCCATGACCAGGCGGTAAGCAGTGACATTGCCATCGGATCGATGTCGATAATATCGCGCTGATTCTCACTACTGAATTTTTGCAAAAAGTGATTAGCTAACAGGGAAATATCTTCCCGGCGATCGCGCAGAGGCGGCAGTATTAAATGAATAACGTTAAGGCGATAAAAGAGATCTTCACGGAAGGTGCCTTCTTTTACCATTGCCTGCAAGTCACGGTTGGTGGCAGCAATGATGCGGATATCAACTTTTATGGTCTGATGGCCGCCAATCCGTTCAAATTCCCGTTCCTGCAGAATGCGTAGTAATTTGGCTTGCAGTACGAGCGGCATTTCGCCAATTTCGTCGAGGAGCAGAGTACCTTCGTTGGCACGTTCAAATAATCCCTGACGCAAGGTTTGTGCACCAGTAAATGCACCTTTTTCATGACCAAACAGTTCACTTTCGAGCAACGATTCCGGCAGCGCCGCGCAGTTGACTTTAATGAACGGCCCCTTTGCCCGCCGCGAATTGTAGTGAATCGCTCTGGCAATCAACTCTTTCCCGGTGCCGCTTTCACCGCTAATCAAGACGCTGGCCTGAGAAAGGGCAATTTTGGCGGTGTCTTTGCAGATATCCATCATCGCAGGGCTGTTGGTGAGAATGTGCCCCCATTGCCAGCTGGTGCTCAGTGCCTGGTGCAGATGACGGATCTCTTTTTTCATTGACTGGAGTTGTAAAGCGCGCTGAACGATTAAATTCAACTCATCGAGATCAAACGGTTTGATAACATAGTCGAAGGCCCCGCAGCGTAGCGCTTCGACGGCGGTTTCCACTTCAGCATAGGCTGTCATCAGAATAACGGGTGTCCGGGTCTCATTACTGCGCATCTCCTTTAGTGCCTTGATGCCGTCCATCTCTGGCATGCGGATATCCATCAACACCACGTCAGGGTGAATATCAGCAAACAGGTGTAATGCTGTGCGTCCGTTGTTCGCACAATGTGTTTCGAAACCTTGTAGTGCAAAAGCGGTGCTCAGCATACGGCGAACATTATCTTCATCATCCACAATAAGGATGCGATTAATAGCAGTCATACAGTCTGATTTCCCTGCGGGTTGATCGGTAAAATAAGCGTGAAGGTTGCGCCGTAGCCCGGCAAACTGGCGACGCGAATATCACCCTGATGGGCATTAATGATGCGTTGACTTAACGCCAGACCAAGCCCGGTTCCTGAGGCTTTGGTGGTGAAAAAGGGATCGAAGATCTTTTTTTGCAGCGAGAGATCAATGCCACAGCCGTTGTCCTCTATCGAAATGGCCTGTTGTGAGTCGCTGTACTGCCAGGTTCGAATGCGAATTTTCCCTCGTGCACTGATAGCCTGGACGGCATTGATCAGGATATTCAGTAGTACCTGTTTGAGCAGTTCACGATCGGCGTTAATCGGGTTTAATTCATTATCCAGTTCGCTTATGAAGTCGACCCGCGCTTGTACGCCGGCGGTTTGTACCAGTACCAGAGTTTCTTCAACCAATGCATTGAGACTGACTTGTTGCCATTGACTGTGGCGTGGACGTGAAAATTCGAGCAATTGCTGAATAACTTTGTTAATTGAATCGATTTCTTTGAGTACTACGGACAGATATTCCTGATGTATTAGGTCGCTGGTTTGTTGGCGCAAGATCTGTACATAACCACGAATAGCCGTTAGCGGATTACGCACTTCATGCGCGACGCCAGCCATCAGCTCACCCAGTGTGGCGAGGCGTTCTGCTTGTGCCATGCGGCGCTGGGTTTCTTTGCGGGCAGTTAAATCAGAGAAAATCACCAAAGCACCTATCATTTCACCATGCGTGTTATGAATACGACTGGTAGTGACACTGAGTTCAATGGTGCGGTCACGGCCTGGAAAACTGATCTCCAGCGCTACATGTTCGGTGCCATGTTCCAGCGTATCCAGTACTGGACTGTAGAACTGAGTATTGTCGAACAACATGGAGTAAGGCTGCCCTACCAGTTCATGACGTTGATAGCCAGTGATGACTTCTGCTGCCGGGTTCATGGTGGTTACATCACCCTGGCGATCAATGGCAATGACGCCATCGGCAGCGTTTTCAATAATCAGATCGTTGAGTGTCCGCGTTTCACGCAGTGCCTGGGCGAGGTTGTTAACACTCTGACTGATTTGCCCCATTTCACCGGGCAATTGTGGTAATCGAGTGGGAATATTTTGTGCCAGAGTCGAGAGGCCATCGGTGATGATATCAATATTGGCGCTCAGGCGACGGGAGAAAAGGACAATCAACAGCAGGCTTATCAGCAAACCGGCGGTGAGCACAATGATAATCCTCACATCCATTTTCCAGGCCTGACGGCGAATATCTTCGGTTAATTCATTGGCCCAGATATAGCCGAGGATTTCACCATTACGCTCAATGGGAATCATTGAATTCAAAATATCGCCGCGCACCTGCCTGCCTGAATAGACCAAAGGGGTATTTGTACGCATGACTTCGCGACCAGGGTGATCTGCGGCAATGGTAACGCCCACATTATTCTGATATAGCGCTGAAGGTGCGTAGGTGATTATCGCATCCAGCGTTTTGTTGTAATAACCAGCGCCGATGCCAGGGAAGGCGTGAGTGATATTTTCGGTAATGGGGGCAAGTTCTGCATTAAATGCGCGGATACGCTCCTCACGCGGTAAGTCGATGTAGAGATCGTAGCGATTGCCTAGCGCCTGATTAAGCAGGTTGACCACGGCAGAAAGTTTTTTCTCTTTTTCAGATAAGACTGCTGAACGTCCTTCCGTTTCTACGATATAACCAATAGTAAGCGTTGGGACAATGACCATCAGGATTGCCATCAGGATCATTTGATTGCGTAAGCGGCGTGGATAAATCCACTTCATATAATGCATGCTGAAATCCACTAGTCTTGTCCGGTATATGACGATTATCAGAGGTTAAGGTGATGATTTCTCGGCGGTGTATCATATTCCAGAGAAGAGAGAACATTGCGGTAACACGCTTTTACCGCTACCTTAACCACACTCCATCGGTCACCTGAGGCGGAGCTTCGCCCCTTTGAAATACCTTGCTTCTTTTCGTACAACCCTGAAAGCCTCGCGCTACATGTTCAGAGCATTGGCGTTAGTGCTCTGGCTGTTGATTGCTTTTTCATCCGTTTTTTACATCGTTAATGCGTTACATCAGCGAGAATCGGAAATTCGTCAGGAATTTAATCTGAGTTCCGATCAGGCTCAGCGCTTTATTCAACGCACCTCTGATGTGATGAAAGAGCTGAAGTACATCGCCGAAAATCGCTTATCGGCAGAAAACGGTGTGCTTTCCCCGCGTGGACGAGAAACGCAGACGGATGTGCCTGCGTTTGAACCGCTGTTTGCTGACTCTGATTGTTCCGCAATGAGTAACACCTGGCGAGGTTCTTTGGAGTCATTGGCGTGGTTTATGCGCTACTGGCGCGATAATTTTTCTGCGGCTTACGATCTCAACCGGGTATTTTTAATCGGCAGCGATAACCTCTGCATGGCCAATTTCGGTCTGCGTGATATGCCAGTGGAACGCGATACCGCGTTGAAAGCGTTGCATGAACGCATTAATAAATATCGAAATGCACCACAAGATGATAGTGGCAGTAACCTCTACTGGATCAGCGAAGGTCCGCGCCCTGGCGTCGGGTATTTTTACGCGTTGACGCCAGTTTATCTGGCGAACCGGTTGCAGGCGCTTTTGGGTGTCGAGCAGACTATCCGGATGGAGAATTTTTTCTTACCTGGTACGTTGCCGATGGGGGTTACCATTCTTGATGAAAATGGTCATACCCTGATTTCGCTTACCGGACCAGAAAGCAAAATTAAGGGCGATCCTCGCTGGATGCAGGAACGCTCCTGGTTTGGCTATACGGAAGGGTTCCGGGAGCTGGTGCTGAAGAAAAATCTGCCACCCTCATCGCTAAGCATCGTGTATTCGGTGCCGGTTGATAAGGTGCTGGAACGCATTCGCATGTTGATCCTTAACGCAATTTTGCTGAATGTGCTTGCCGGAGCTGCATTGTTTACTCTCGCGCGGATGTACGAGCGACGTATTTTCATTCCGGCGGAAAGCGACGCCCTGCGACTGGAAGAACATGAGCAGTTTAATCGCAAGATTGTCGCCTCCGCGCCCGTGGGTATCTGCATTTTGCGTACCGCTGATGGCGTCAATATTTTAAGTAACGAACTGGCGCATACCTATCTCAATATGCTTACGCATGAGGATCGCCAACGACTGACGCAAATTATCTGTGGGCAGCAGGTCAATTTTGTTGATGTCCTGACCAGCAACAATACCAATCTGCAAATCAGCTTCGTCCATTCGCGCTATCGTAATGAAAACGTGGCCATTTGTGTGCTGGTGGATGTTTCTTCGCGCGTGAAGATGGAAGAGTCGTTGCAGGAGATGGCACAAGCAGCGGAACAGGCGAGCCAGTCAAAATCGATGTTCCTTGCCACCGTCAGTCATGAGCTGCGAACGCCGCTGTATGGCATTATCGGTAACCTGGATCTGTTGCAAACCAAAGAGTTACCGAAAGGCGTCGATCGTCTGGTGACGGCAATGAACAACTCTTCCAGCCTGTTGTTGAAAATTATCAGCGATATTCTCGATTTCTCGAAGATTGAATCGGAACAGTTGAAGATCGAACCGCGTGAGTTTTCACCGCGTGAAGTGATGAACCACATCACCGCCAACTATTTGCCGCTGGTGGTACGCAAGCAGCTAGGCTTGTACTGCTTTATTGAACCGGATGTGCCAGTGGCCTTAAATGGCGACCCAATGCGTTTACAGCAGGTCATCTCCAACCTGTTGAGTAATGCCATAAAATTCACCGATACCGGCTGTATAGTTCTGCATGTTCGCGCTGATGGCGATTATCTCTCTATCCGCGTTCGCGATACCGGCGTGGGTATTCCAGCGAAAGAAGTGGTGCGCTTGTTTGATCCCTTCTTCCAGGTCGGAACGGGCGTACAGCGTAACTTCCAGGGGACCGGTCTGGGGCTGGCGATTTGTGAAAAACTGATCAGCATGATGGACGGCGACATCTCGGTAGATTCAGAACCGGGAATGGGCAGCCAGTTTACCGTGCGTATTCCGTTGTACGGCGCTCAGTACCCGCAGAAAAAAGGCGTGGAAGGGTTGAGTGGTAAACGCTGCTGGCTGGCGGTCCGCAATGCGTCGCTCTGTCAGTTCCTGGAAACCAGTTTGCAGCGCAGCGGCATCGTCGTCACAACATACGAAGGGCAGGAACCGACTCCCGAAGATGTGTTAATCACTGACGAGGTAGTGAGCCAAAAATGGCAGGGTAGAGCGGTAGTGACCTTCTGTCGTCGCCATATTGGTATTCCGCTGGAGAAAGCGCCAGGGGAGTGGGTACACAGTGTGGCTGCCCCGCATGAGCTACCGGCATTGTTGGCGCGTATTTATTTGATCGAGATGGAGAGCGATGATCCTGCTAACGCTCTGCCGTCGACGGACAAAGCGGTCAGCGATAACGACGATATGATGATTCTGGTCGTGGATGATCATCCGATTAACCGGCGTCTTCTGGCAGATCAGTTGGGATCGTTGGGCTATCAATGTAAAACCGCGAATGATGGCGTCGATGCGCTTAATGTACTTAGCAAGAATCATATTGATATCGTGCTTAGCGACGTCAACATGCCAAATATGGATGGTTACCGCTTGACGCAACGCATTCGTCAGTTGGGACTGACGTTGCCGGTAATCGGAGTAACTGCTAATGCGTTGGCTGAAGAGAAGCAGCGGTGTCTGGAGTCCGGTATGGACAGCTGCCTGTCGAAGCCGGTAACGCTGGATGTGATAAAACAGACGCTAACGGTATATGCCGAGAGGGTCAGGAAATCGCGGGATTCGTAGGACGGATAAGGCGTTTACGCCGCATCTGGCATTCAGTGCAAATGCCAGATGCGACGCTGACGCGTCTTATCTGGCCTACAGATGATTAGTCTTTATCTGCCGGACTTAAGGTCACTGAAGAGAGATAATTCAGCAGAGCAATATCGTTCTCGACACCCAGCTTCATCATCGCAGATTTCTTCTGGCTACTGATGGTTTTGATACTGCGGTTCAGCTTTTTAGCGATCTCGGTCACCAGGAAACCTTCCGCAAACAGGCGCAGAACTTCACTCTCTTTTGGCGAGAGACGCTTGTCACCGTAACCACCAGCACTGATTTTTTCCAACAGGCGAGAAACGCTTTCTGGGGTAAATTTCTTCCCTTTCTGCAGCGCGGCGAGAGCTTTCGGCAGATCGGTCGGTGCACCTTGTTTCAGCACGATCCCTTCGATATCCAGATCCAATACCGCACTAAGAATCGCCGGGTTGTTGTTCATAGTCAGAACAATGATCGACAGGCTTGGGAAATGGCGCTTGATGTACTTGATTAAGGTAATGCCATCGCCGTACTTATCGCCAGGCATGGAGAGATCGGTAATCAACACATGCGCATCCAGTTTCGGCAGGTTGTTGATCAGTGCTGTAGAGTCTTCAAATTCGCCGACAACATTCACCCACTCAATTTGCTCAAGTGATTTGCGAATACCGAACAAGACTATCGGATGGTCATCGGCAATAATTACGTTCATATTGTTCATGTAATAGGCTACCTTGCTACAGCAAGCTCTTGACATAACTGTCAATGTCGCTGATGTATTTTTCTATTCCTGAAACATCCTTCTCACGAATCAGATGTTCCAGCGTTTCACATAACTGCTTGCCGGGTACCAGATTTAGCATGGCAAATACGCCTTTAAGACGATGAGCCGTTTGGGCTAACGCAGCAAAGTCACTGGTTGCTGCTTCAGTATACAGCCTCTTAACATCATCCGGTACTGTGTCTACAAAGAGCGCATAATAGCCGCTGGCATGGAGTTGCGCATTTTCATCTCCGCCCAGAGGCGATTCTGTCACCTCTTCCTGCGCCAGTTGCACTTCAATTAATTGTAAGACCGCTTCCTGCATAGCGTTGCTCATATTGAAGTTGACGCACAATTGACCAGGCCCAATTTCCCGTACGCCAGACTCATCATCGCTTAAAAGCAAGCCAGAGGCAGTAAGATTAGACGGATTATCCGTTAAAAAGATATCATAATCTTGACTAATTAATCTTTCATCGGGTGTGATACAGGTTGCACCCCAATTTTCTAACTGGCGAGTGACAATATTCCGAATTTCTGCCGAAGTAACATCCACCATTACGCAGACATCATCCAGTAATCGCTCTTCTTCCTCTTCAACTTCCGGGTCAGCTGCGAGCATTTTGATATGCACAGAGTAGCGTGTACCAAGCCCATCCCGCGTTTTGATGTTTAAATGACCGCCCAGTTTACGCGCCAGTTGATCGCTCAGCCAGAATGCCAGCGGGTCCGCCTTGCCATAGCGATCGTTTTGGGTCTGGTTGATAAACGGGAAGTGCAAATTATCCATTTCATGAATGCTTACGCCTTCTCCGGTGTCCAGAATGCGGAACGTCAGGCGGTCTTCGGAGGACTCATCCTGATCAACCTCAAGGGTGATTTTTCCCAATTGCGTTGAGGTCACGGCATATTGCATCAGTAACAGCAAAATACGTCGTAAGGCATCGCGATCGCCGCGGCGCATATCGTGTGCTTTCAGATGATTGTTAATCAGCAGTTGCAGACCTTTACGCTTGATGGCAGGCAACACTGAAGGCACAACTTCATCAATTAAATCCTGCACGGAGAACAGCACCGTCTCACTTTTCCAGCTATCGTCCGCAAGCATGTTCGCTAACTGTATTTCATCGACCAGCCGCACCAGCACATCTGCCTGATTCGCCAGTTGTTTGCTTTCCGGGGCGTTGAGTTTAGCCGCGCTCTCCGCCAGGGACTGTGCGGGTTCTTTCAGCGCATCGCCAATGTTTTTCATAAAGGTCATCCGCCCCTGCTGGTTTTTCTCATACAGACGCTGCGCCTGCTTGAGTTTCTTGTTTACCAGCACTTCGCGATCCTGATCGCGAATAATGAAAATTTGTGTGCGCGGAGCGACCTGGCTGCGGAACATGCGGATCTCATACAGCTCGTTATTAATCGTCGCCTGAATAATCCCCTGATGCTGTTCCGCCATGGTGGTGATGTTTTGCAGATTCAAATGCGGCAGCAAATGATCGGCAATTTTGTTACTTATGACAGTGCGGTTCGATTCCTGATCGTGAACCAGCAGGCCGAGCGGCAGCAGTGAGACTATCTCTTCATTGATTGCCCGTAAAATGCGCAATTCGTTATTGACCGCCGTGTTGGGTAGACTTTCTGTACTGCGACTGGAGAAATGGCGAAATGTGGTATAGCCAAATAACGCCAGCGCCAGCAAACCGATGTTCAGCAGCAGTGGCAGCAGAATGTTTTGCAACGTATCCAGCAATAAGGTGCCATAAGGAACCTGCCAGACCAGGCGCATATCGGTAGAGTTGAGTGCCGAGGAGATTTCAATCTTCGTGCTGTTAAAGTGGATACTGACGCTATCCGTCCCTTCTTTCTCATTATCATTGTTTCCCGTTGCCGTCGCGTCTGGCTCAAGGCGGAAACTGTCCAGCGGCATACCCGGTGGGATCAAATCATTAATCGGCAGATCAAAAGCCACGACCGTTGCCAGATGTCCCGGCTGGTTAAAGGTAGTACGCAAGGTAAAGTAATGACCGTTCTGCCAGGCTAGGCGGCGCATGTTAGAAAAGCTTTCGCGTTCATCGAGGGCGTTGGCCTGTTGCAACATCTCTGCACGACGTGAATCAACAATGTCGCTGACGGTCGATTCTTTAAATCCGGAGGTGAGATCTTTGAGGGGCAGGGTTGAGATCAGCACCAGACTGTTATCCTGACCATTCAGGTAATACATCGACCACGGTACATTTTCTGCGCCCCACAATGTGTCCAGATAGGTGGACATCCGTTGAGTCATCTCAAGCGTTGAGTTGTCGTGAGAGCCAAAGATTAACGCTTCCGTTTTGCGGCGCGGTTTCTCCAGATAGTAGACATCCTGTTTCAGGCGCGTCTCTTGTAAACCTTCGCCGGAGGAGGGGGAGGTCGTCGCGGCAATGTTGTCGTAGATCTGCCAGGTCACGTAACGCCAGGTATCGACGCGCTTTTGGATAGCGTGGGTAATGTCGACAATCTGGTAACTTTTATCTTTCAGCCAGGCGTTAACGGCGCTTTGTACCATTACCCCCATCGTCACCAGTAACACAATGATCAACAGTAAAAAGAAGCGGGTAATGCTCCCCGGTAGGAGTGAAAAGCGGGTCGTGGCCGTTGTCTCTTTCTGACGCATTCGTGTTTATGACCTGTTAAAACTTCGCGAAGTGATAGGGCAGTATAAAGGGTACAGTGTGAAATTCCAGACTCTTACCTGATTGATGATTCTCTATTCTCCCGTGATATTTATCATCCTGCATTGGGGAAAATAGATGTACAAGCGCCATTTTGCTGTACAAATAACCTACAAAAAGCCCAACGAAATTAATTGCAAATAAACGAAGATTGCTGGAAATTATGCTGATGTTAATTATTTGTGAAATAGTTAACAAGCGTTATAGTTTTTCTGTGGTAGCACAGAATAATGAAAAGTGTGTAAAGAAGGGTAAAAAAAACCGGATGCGAGGCATCCGGTTGAAATAGGGGTAAACAGACATTCAGAAATGAATGACGGTAATAAATAAAGTTAATGATGATAGCGGGAGTTATTCTAGTTGCGAGTGAAGGTTTTGTTTTGACATTCAGTGCTGTCAAATACTTAAGAATAAGTTATTGATTTTAACCTTGAATTATTATTGCTTGATGTTAGGTGCTTATTTCGCCATTCCGCAATAATCTTAAAAAGTTCCCTTGAATTTACATTTTGAAACATCTATAGCGATAAATGAAACATCTTAAAAGTTTTAGTATCATATTCGTGTTGGATTATTCTGCATTTTTGGGGAGAATGGACTTGCCGACTGATTAATGAGGGTTAATCAGTATGCAGTGGCATAAAAAAGCAAATAAAGGCATATAACAGAGGGTTAATAACATGAAAGTTAAAGTACTGTCCCTCCTGGTCCCAGCTCTGCTGGTAGCAGGCGCAGCAAACGCTGCTGAAGTTTACAACAAAGACGGCAACAAATTAGATCTGTACGGTAAAGTAGACGGCCTGCACTATTTCTCTGACGACAAGTCTGTAGATGGCGACCAGACCTACATGCGTCTTGGCTTCAAAGGTGAAACTCAGGTTACTGACCAGCTGACCGGTTACGGCCAGTGGGAATATCAGATCCAGGGCAACGCTCCGGAAAGCGAAAACAACTCCTGGACCCGTGTGGCATTTGCTGGTCTTAAATTCCAGGACATCGGTTCTATCGACTATGGTCGTAACTACGGCGTAGTTTACGACGTAACTTCCTGGACCGACGTACTGCCAGAATTCGGTGGCGACACTTACGGTTCTGACAACTTTATGCAGCAGCGTGGTAACGGCTTCGCGACCTACCGTAACACTGACTTCTTCGGTCTGGTTGATGGCCTGAACTTTGCTGTTCAGTACCAGGGCCAGAATGGCAGCGTAAGCGGTGAAAATGATCCGGATTTCACTGGTCATGGCATCACCAACAATGGTCGTAAAGCTCTGCGTCAGAACGGCGACGGCGTTGGCGGATCTATCACTTATGATTACGAAGGCTTTGGTATCGGTGGTGCGATCTCCAGCTCCAAACGTACCTGGGATCAGAACAACACTGGTCTGATCGGTACTGGCGACCGTGCTGAAACCTACACTGGTGGTCTGAAATACGACGCTAACAACATCTACCTGGCTGCTCAGTACACCCAGACCTACAACGCAACTCGCGTAGGTTCCCTGGGTTGGGCGAACAAAGCACAGAACTTCGAAGCTGTTGCTCAGTACCAGTTCGACTTCGGTCTGCGTCCGTCTGTAGCCTACCTGCAGTCTAAAGGTAAAAACCTGGGTGTCATCAAAGGTCGTAACTACGACGACGAAGATATCCTGAAATATGTTGATGTTGGTGCGACCTACTACTTCAACAAAAACATGTCCACCTACGTTGACTACAAAATCAACCTGCTGGACGACAACCGCTTCACCCGTGACGCTGGCATCAACACTGATGACATCGTAGCTCTGGGTCTGGTTTACCAGTTCTAATCTCGATTGATATCGAACAAAGGGCCTGCGGGCCCTTTTTTCATTGTTTTCAGCGTACAAACACAGTTTTTTGGTGTACTCTTGCGACCGTTCGCATGAGGATAATCACGTATGGAAATAAGCTTTACCCGCGTGGCACTGCTGGCTGCCGCGCTCTTCTTTGTTGGTTGCGATCAAAAACCACAACCCGCCAAAACCCACGCTACTGAAGTTACCGTTCTTGAAGGCAAAACCATGGGTACCTTCTGGCGTGCCAGCATTCCGGGCATTGACGCCAAACGCAGTGCCGAACTTAAAGAAAAGATTCAGACCCAGCTGGACGCTGACGATCAGCTGCTTTCGACCTATAAAAAAGATTCCGCGCTGATGCGATTTAACGACTCGCAAAGTTTATCGCCGTGGCCAGTAAGTGAAGCGATGGCCGATATCGTCACCACCTCGCTACGCATTGGCGCGAAGACCGATGGCGCGATGGATATAACCGTCGGGCCGCTGGTGAATCTGTGGGGTTTCGGTCCGGAACAACAGCCGGTTCAAATTCCGAGCCAGGAACAGATCGATGCGATGAAAGCCAAAACCGGCTTACAGCACCTGACGGTGATTAATCAGTCCCACCATCAATATCTGCAAAAAGACCTGCCGGATTTATATGTCGATCTCTCTACCGTCGGTGAAGGTTATGCGGCGGATCACCTGGCACGCTTGATGGAGCAGGAAGGGATTTCCCGCTATCTGGTGTCGGTGGGCGGCGCGCTGAACAGCCGTGGTATGAACGGTGCAGGCCAGCCGTGGCGGGTAGCGATTCAAAAACCAACCGATAAAGAAAACGCGGTTCAGGCCGTGGTGGATATCAACGGTCATGGGATTAGTACCTCTGGCAGCTACCGTAACTATTACGAACTGGACGGCAAACGTCTTTCCCATGTTATCGATCCGCAAACCGGGCGTCCCATCGAACACAATCTGGTATCCGTGACGGTGATTGCTCCGACGGCGCTGGAAGCCGATGCCTGGGATACTGGCTTGATGGTACTCGGGCCGGAGAAAGCCAAAGAGGTTGTTCGCCGGGAAGGGCTGGCGGTTTATATGATCACCAAAGAGGGCGATAGTTTTAAAACCTGGATGTCGCCGCAGTTTAAAAGCTTCCTTATCAGCGAAAAAAATTAAAGCGCAAGATTGTTGGTTTTTGCGCGATGGTGACCGGGCAGACTAAAGGCTATCCTTAACCAGGGAGCTGATTATGAAAAACGCCACATGCTTAACTGACGATCAACGCTGGCAATCAGTCTTAGCCCGCGACCCGAATGCCGACGGCGAATTCGTTTTCGCCGTGCGCACCACGGGTATCTTTTGCCGTCCGTCTTGCCGCGCCAGACATGCCTTGCGGGAAAATGTCTCCTTCTACGCAAATGCCAGCGAGGCGCTCGCCGCCGGATTTCGCCCCTGCAAACGTTGTCAGCCAGACAAAGCCAATCCCCGGCAACATCGGTTGGATAAAATCACCCACGCGTGTCGACTGCTGGAACAGGAAACGCCTGTAACGCTGGAAGCCTTAGCCGACCAGGTGGCGATGAGTCCGTTCCATCTGCATCGGTTGTTTAAAGCGACTACCGGAATGACGCCTAAAGCCTGGCAACAGGCCTGGCGCGCTCGCCGTTTGCGCGAATCGCTGGCGAAAGGGGAGAGCGTGACGACGTCTATTCTTAATGCCGGATTCCCCGACAGCAGCAGTTACTACCGCAAAGCCGACGAAACGCTGGGCATGACGGCTAAACAATTCCGTCACGGTGGCGAAAATCTGGCGGTGCGTTACGCGCTGGCTGATTGTGAGCTGGGCCGTTGCCTGGTGGCAGAAAGCGAGCGGGGGATTTGCGCGATATTGCTGGGCGATGATGACGCGACACTAATCAGCGAGTTGCAGCAGATGTTTCCCGCTGCCGACAACGCGCCTGCCGATCTGACGTTTCAGCAACATGTGCGTGAAGTGATCGCCAGCCTCAATCAACGCGATACGCCGCTGACGTTACCGCTGGATATTCGCGGTACTGCTTTTCAGCAACAAGTCTGGCAGGCACTGCGCACGATACCTTGTGGTGAAACCGTCAGTTATCAGCAACTGGCTAACGCCATCGGCAAACCGAAAGCGGTACGGGCCGTTGCCAGCGCCTGTGCCGCCAACAAGCTGGCTATCGTAATACCCTGTCATCGAGTGGTCCGTGGTGATGGCACACTTTCCGGTTACCGCTGGGGCGTGTCGCGTAAAGCGCAACTGCTGCGCCGCGAAGCTGAAAATGAGGAGAGGTAATGTTGGATCTGTTTGCCGATGCTGAACCGTGGCAAGAGCCACTGGCGGCTGGTGCGGTAATTTTACGGCGTTTTGCTTTTAACGCTGCGGAGCAACTAATCCGCGATATTAATGACGTTGCCAGCCACTCGCCGTTTCGCCAGATGGTCACTCCAGGCGGATATACCATGTCGGTGGCGATGACCAACTGTGGGCATCTGGGCTGGACGAGCCATCGGCAAGGTTATCTCTATTCGCCCATTGATCCGCAAACAAATAAACCGTGGCCCGCCATGCCGCAGAGTTTTCATAATTTATGTCAACGTGCGGCGGCGGCGGCGGGCTTTCCAGATTTCCAGCCAGATGCTTGTCTTATCAACCGCTACGCTCCTGGCGCGAAACTGTCGCTGCATCAGGATAAAGACGAACCGGATCTGCGCGCGCCAATTGTTTCTGTTTCTCTGGGCTTACCCGCGATTTTTCAATTTGGTGGCCTGAAACGAAATGATCCGCTAAAAAGATTGTTGTTGGAACATGGCGATGTGGTGGTATGGGGCGGTGAGTCGCGGCTGTTTTATCACGGCATTCAACCGTTGAAAGCGGGGTTTCATCCACTCACCACCGACTGCCGCTACAACCTGACATTCCGTCAGGCAGGTAAAAAAGAATAAAAATAAGAATTATTATTGCTGTGCGCGCGAAGATGTTTAAACTGCGGGCTGTAATTCATTGTCCGGGTTTTCTGCATGGAACTTCTTGTACTTGTCTGGCGGCAGTATCGCTGGCCATTTATCAGTGTGATGGCGCTAAGCCTCGCCAGTGCGGCTTTAGGCATTGGCTTAATTGCTTTTATCAATCAGCGCCTTATTGAAACGGCGGATACCAGTCTGCTGGTGTTGCCGGAGTTTCTGGGTTTATTGCTGCTGTTAATGGCGGTCACACTGGGATCGCAACTTGCACTTACTACGCTGGGGCATCACTTTGTTTACCGACTGCGTAGCGAATTTATTAAGCGGATTCTGGATACTCACGTCGAGCGTATCGAACAACTCGGTAGCGCCTCGTTGCTGGCGGGGTTAACCAGCGATGTGCGCAATATCACTATTGCGTTTGTTCGTCTGCCGGAACTGGTGCAGGGGATCATTCTCACTATCGGTTCCGCGGCGTATCTGTGGATGTTGTCCGGCAAAATGTTGCTGGTAACGGCTATCTGGATGGCAGTCACCATCTGGGGCGGTTTTGTGCTGGTGGCGCGGGTTTACAAACATATGGCGACCCTGCGTGAAACCGAAGACAAGCTGTACACGGATTTTCAAACCGTACTCGAAGGGCGCAAAGAGCTGACTCTGAACTGTGAACGCGCCGAGTATGTGTTTAACAACCTCTACATTCCTGATGCGCAAGAGTATCGCCATCATATTATCCGCGCAGACACCTTCCATCTTAGTGCCGTGAACTGGTCAAACATCATGATGCTGGGCGCTATCGGCCTGGTGTTCTGGATGGCGAACAGTCTCGGTTGGGCTGATACCAACGTTGCCGCGACCTATTCGTTGACGCTGTTATTCCTGCGTACGCCGCTGCTTTCGGCGGTTGGCGCATTACCGACGCTGCTGACGGCGCAGGTGGCGTTTAACAAGCTGAACAAATTCGCGCTCGCGCCTTTCAAAGCAGAGTTTCCGCGCCCGCAGGCGTTTCCCAACTGGCAAACGCTGGAGCTGCGTAACGTGACGTTTGCTTATCAGGATAACGCGTTTTCCGTTGGTCCGATTAATCTCACCATCAAACGTGGCGAGCTGCTGTTTCTGATTGGCGGCAACGGTAGCGGAAAATCGACGCTGGCGATGTTGCTGACGGGCTTGTATCAGCCACAAAGCGGCGAAATCTTGCTGGATGGCAAACCTGTCAGCGGCGAACAACCGGAAGATTATCGCAAACTGTTTTCGGCAGTGTTTACCGATGTCTGGCTGTTCGATCAACTGCTAGGGCCGGAGGGTCAACCCGCTAACCCGCAACTGATTGAGAAGTGGCTGGCGCAACTGAAAATGGCTCATAAGCTTGAGTTAAATAACGGGCGTATTATTAACCTGAAGTTATCGAAAGGGCAGAAAAAACGCGTCGCGCTGTTGCTGGCGCTGGCAGAAGAACGCGATATTATCCTGCTGGATGAATGGGCGGCGGATCAGGACCCACACTTCCGTCGTGAGTTTTATCAGGTGCTGCTGCCGCTGATGCAGGAGATGGGTAAAACGATTTTCGCCATCAGTCATGATGATCATTACTTTATCCACGCTGACCGCCTGCTGGAAATGCGCAACGGGCTACTTAGCGAGCTGACAGGCGAAGAGCGCGATGCTGCTTCGCGTGATGCCGTTGCCCGGACGGCATAATATTTCGACGCTGACCTGGCGGACTGCTGCCGCCAGGTCAATATGCTAAAAATCCTTTCGTTTCTAATAACCCTATAATTAATCAACGAAATTATAATGTTTCTAAAAATAGAATATAATTTATAAACATTATTTAAATGTTGTTACTTAAGTGTTACCGTTGATGCCGCGCAAATCTCACCTGCAATAAAGCGACTAAAAGTAAGGCATTAACAAGATGAAAAAAGTGACTGCCATGCTCTTCTCGATGGCCGTGGGGCTTAATGCCGTTTCGATGGCGGCAAAAGCGAAAGCGTCCGAGGAGCAGGAAACTGATGTACTGTTGATTGGCGGCGGCATTATGAGCGCCACGTTGGGGACCTATTTACGCGAGCTGGAGCCTGAATGGTCGATGACCATGGTGGAGCGCCTGGAGGGTGTCGCGCAGGAAAGTTCGAACGGCTGGAACAACGCCGGAACCGGGCATTCTGCACTGATGGAACTCAATTACACTCCGCAAAACGCCGATGGCAGCATCAGTATTGAAAAAGCAGTCGCCATTAACGAAGCATTTCAGATTTCCCGCCAGTTCTGGGCGCACCAGGTCGAGCGCGGCGTGCTGCGTACTCCGCGTTCATTTATCAATACCGTTCCGCATATGAGCTTTGTCTGGGGCGAGGATAACGTCAATTTCCTGCGCGCCCGTTACGCCGCGTTACAACAAAGCTCGCTGTTTCGTGGTATGCGTTACTCTGAAGATCACGCGCAGATCAAAGAGTGGGCACCGTTAGTGATGGAAGGGCGCGATCCGCAACAGAAAGTGGCAGCCACGCGTACGGAAATCGGTACTGATGTGAACTATGGCGAGATCACCCGCCAGTTAATTGCTTCCTTGCAGAAGAAATCTAATTTTTCGCTGCAACTCAGCAGCGAAGTCCGCGCCCTAAAGCGTAATGACGATAACACCTGGACCGTCACTGTTGCCGATCTGAAAAACGGCACTGCACAGAACATCCGCGCCAAATTTGTCTTTATCGGCGCGGGCGGTGCGGCGCTGAAGTTGTTACAGGAATCGGGGATTCCGGAAGCGAAAGACTACGCCGGTTTCCCGGTGGGCGGTCAGTTCCTTGTTTCGGAAAACCCGGACGTGGTTAATCACCATCTGGCGAAGGTTTACGGTAAAGCATCCGTTGGCGCACCACCGATGTCGGTTCCGCATATCGATACCCGTGTTCTGGACGGTAAACGCGTCGTGCTGTTTGGGCCATTTGCCACCTTCTCAACCAAATTCCTCAAAAACGGTTCATTGTGGGATCTGATGAGTTCCACCACCACCTCTAACGTGATGCCGATGATGCACGTCGGGCTGGATAATTTCGATCTGGTTAAATATCTGGTGAGTCAGGTGATGTTGAGTGAAGAGGATCGTTTTGAAGCGTTGAAAGAGTACTATCCGCAGGCGAAAAAAGAGGACTGGCGTTTGTGGCAAGCGGGGCAGCGCGTGCAGATTATCAAGCGTGATGCCGAGAAAGGTGGCGTACTGCGTCTGGGTACCGAAGTCGTCAGTGACCAGCAAGGGACTATTGCCGCGCTGCTGGGGGCATCGCCAGGGGCGTCAACCGCCGCGCCGATTATGTTGGATCTGCTGGAAAAAGTATTTGGTGATCGCGTTTCCAGCCCGCAATGGCAGGCTACGTTGAAAGCGATCGTTCCGTCTTATGGACGCAAGCTGAACGGTGATGTAGCGGCAACGGAGCGCGAGTTGCAGTACACCAGCGAAGTGCTGGGGCTGAAATACGACAAGCCGCAGGCAGCAGATAGTACGCCGAAACCGCAGTTGAAACCGCAACCCGTTCAAAAAGAAGTGGCGGATATTGCGTTGTGATGATGTGCCACATCCGGCATGGTATGCCGGATGTGGCGTATGCAGATAAGACGCGTCAGCGTCGCATCAGTCAACCGGCTCGGGCGTTAGATGTCGGATGCGGCGTGACCGCCTAATCCGACCTACGGGGTGCCGCACTTCACAGCAGTTTAGCGGACTACCGCGTTGTCAATTTTCTCTTCCGCCTTCCAGATGCGGTACTTCACATCCACATTGTCTGGCGTATACACCACGATCGGCAGCTTGCTGTTATAACGCAGCATTCCAGCATCGCCCAGATACGCGGTGACAAATTTCTTCTCTTTTTTGCCATCCGGGCAGGCCATCATCGTCGAAACCGGGGAACTGACTTTATCAAAGACATAATAATCATAGCCCCAGCCTTCCAGCGTTTTGCTTTCCAGCTTCCCGCCGAGACGATGCAAATTGCAATCGACTTCCAGCGTCTGACCGATTAACAGTTCTACTTTCAGGGTAGATTCATCTTCTTGCGGGGTTAACTGAATCACCTGACGCTTCATGCCTTTTTCAGCTTGCGGATAAGGCGCGATTTTTTCCAGTGGCTGGACGCTCTCTGCCGCCCAGGCGGAGGTGGTGGCGAAAGCGGCAAACAATACTGCAGGTAGAATGGTCTTCATTTTTGCTTTCCTTCTTCATTTATAGGTTTTCACCGATGATGTCGCTGAAGGTTAACATATTCATCAGATTTATTAATTTGCTTTATGAATAACTTAAAGAACATTCAGATAATTTTACCTGCTCTTTTAGTGTTAAATTCTGATGAGAGAGCAAACCAACAGAAATATTTCTGGTGAATTAATCGCTATATAAATATGTTTATAACCATTTGAAATGTGAGCAAAAGCCCGTTTTTGCCACGCTTCCCGCCACTCTTTTGATCCTGCTACAGGTTTTACCCCGATCGGGGTATGCATCTTTGACACATCCTTTAATATCTTAGCGGCTATAAAAATGGCTTATTAATTATGCGGTTTATTTGGTCGCTCTCAATTTTCAGAGCGCGTTAATGATGGAAGGTCAATGTGAAGATTGATGCATCCCGTCGGGGCATACTCACTGGTCGCTGGCGCAAAGCCAGTAACGGTATCCGTCCGCCCTGGTCCGGTGATGAATCTCATTTTCTGACCCATTGCACCCGCTGCGACGCCTGTATTAATGCTTGTGAAAACAACATTATGCAACGCGGCGCGGGCGGCTATCCGAGCGTTAATTTCAAAAATAACGAGTGCAGCTTCTGTTACGCCTGCGCGCAGGCTTGCCCCGAATCGCTATTTTCTCCGCGCCACACCAGGGCCTGGGATTTGCTGTTCACCATCGGGGAGGCGTGCCTGGCGTATCAAACAGTTGAATGCCGCCGCTGTCAGGATAGCTGTGAGCCAATGGCAATTATCTTTCGCCCGACGCTCTCCGGGATCTACCAGCCGCAACTTAATAGCCAACTTTGCAACGGATGTGGAGCATGTGCAGCCAGCTGTCCGGTATCAGCCATAACTGCGGAGTATCTCCATGCACACTAACTGGCAAGTTTGCAGCCTGGTCGTGCAGGCCAAAAGCGAACGAATTTCAGACATCAGCACCCAACTAAACGCCTTTCCCGGCTGTGAAGTTGCTGTCAGCGACGCGCCGAGCGGTCAGTTGATTGTGGTGGTGGAAGCAGAAGACAGCGAAACGCTGATCCAAACCATTGAGTCAGTACGCAACGTAGAGGGCGTGCTGGCGGTGTCGCTGGTTTATCACCAGCAGGAAGAGCAAGGTGAGGAAACACCATGAAACTCAGTCGTCGTAGCTTTATGAAAGCTAACGCCGTTGCGGCCGCTGCGGCGGGGGGGCGGGCTCGCCGCGTACGCAGCAG